>Ga0187827_10001934_pt1 | contig 29172 bp, 16 predicted proteins | sample ETNtaG_39_FD_167969 | JGI IMG/M metagenome (GOLD analysis project Ga0187827, IMG submission 167969) | Marine microbial and viral communities from oxygen minimum zone, Eastern Pacific Ocean - ETNP2014_SV_150_PacBio MetaG (Illumina Assembly) | ecosystem: Environmental > Aquatic > Marine > Hypoxic...
TATTTGCCAAACTGCATCCTCATGTCGTAATCAGTTTTGCGGCGAAGAATGTGAAAGCAGGCAATCGCAAGCCTGTGGGCAACATTGTTGTAGCTGATGAGCTTCCCATAGCGGCCCTTGTGCTTGCTTGGCTCGGGGTTGCGGCGAAGTGTTCCTGCCGCGGGCGAATCTCTTTCGGGTAGATGTATGCTTACCGGCTTGCCCGGCGGCGTCTCATGTTTCGCAGTTGCGGACATCCTGGCAGATCGGATGTCGTCCGCGTTGATGGTGCCGCCTGTGAAAGCGTGAAGCTCCAGTGGCCAAGCCAGTGGCATCTTCTGATGTCTGCCAACCTGCGCGAGTAAAAAACGTGAAAACTCCACCGGGCAAGCCAGTGGCATATCGGGACAGCAAAGAGCTGCGATAAAGCGACAGACCTCTGTAGTACTGAAGAAGCCGTAGCCACTCGATGGCCTCGGTGAATGACGCAGCATTATCTTCCTTTCAGCTTCCTTTCAGGTCCTTTGGTAAAGACCCAAAGTGCCAGCTTCCCGGATCCCGTCGCGGAGCGCCGGGGCTACGGCGAACAGACTGGAAGCGTATTCTACGTGCGCTTATCTTTCGAATGGACATTTCCTTCGCTTTTTGTGCAGGCATAGACAGAACCTAACATTGCCGCCGTCAGAGATTAGAATACGGTTTCCGTTTGCTCATACACCTCGCCCTGACTCGATCCGATGGCCACCACTTTTGGCAAATACACGCTGAAGGAAGAACTCGGCCGTGGTGGTATGGGGGCGGTCTACAGAGCACACGATGCGCAGTTGCGGCGGGATGTGGCTCTGAAGGTTATGCCAAAAGAGCATTGCCAGGATCCTGTCACTGTTGAGCGATTTGTGCGTGAGGCGAGGGCGTTGGCCCATCTTCAACATCCTAATCTCACGGCGATCTATGATGTGGGGGAGGAGAATGGGCGCTACTTTTTCGCGATGGAGCTTGTGGATGGCCTGCCCCTGTCAGACGTCATTCACCAGAGAGGGAGGCTGCCATGGGAGGAGACGGTGCAGACCGCAGTGCAAATGCTGGCGGGGCTGGCAGAGGCCCATGAGGCGGGGCTGATTCACAGGGACCTCAAGCCTGGGAATGTGATGCTGAACGAGGATGGCCGGGCGATTCTGATGGATTTCGGGCTGGCCAAGCGGGAAGGTGAGGGGAGCCTGACTCAAGACGGCATCATCCTCGGCACGCCGGATTACATGTCACCGGAGCATGCGCAGGGCCAGGCCCTGGACAGCCGGACTGACCTTTACTCAATGGGAGTGGTTCTGTTTCACATGCTCTCCGGCCGGGTGCCCTATGTGGGCAAATCGAGCATCAAAGTGCTTGAAAAACACGTTCACGAACCTGTGCCTGCCCTCAACGAGATCGTTCACGATCTGCCGGAGGGGCTTTCCGATGTGGTGGCCACGCTGATGGCCAAGAAGCCTGAGGAGCGGTTTCAAACTGCCGGAGAAGTGACCATTGCCTTGCAGGGCTTCGTTACTGCTTCATCCGGGATCAAGGCCGGCCTGGGCGTCCCCGATTCAGAAGAGGACACCTACGTGGAGGAGACGCAGATCGCGACCCAATCCGCGTCTGTGCCAAATCCCGGCCGAACGATCGGTGGAGACGAGCCGGATGCCCCTCATACGGAGCCCCGAACGAATTCAGTGGACTCGGCAGCGACGATGACATCGAAGGTCGATTCGGATCAACCAGCCGATCGGTCCAGGACACAACTGATGATCGTCTTTGTTGGGGGCGCTGCTGCGTGTGCTCTCTGCCTGCTGCTCATTTCAGGAATCAGCAGGCTTGTTGGTAAGAAGCCGCGGCCAGTTCCCGTGGTGAATGACACGAGCACCACCATCGATGCGACCACCACGTCGGCCACCACTACGACAGTACCTCCAGCGCCATCGAGCAAGGTCCGAATCGAGTTTATTGACGGCCGGACCCTGGAGGGAGAGCTGGTGAAGATCGACAAGGGAGGCAATGTCTCGGTCAAAATCGGAACAGCCGGGGAGAGCCAGCCCGTTCAGTTGAAGATGGAGCGTATCAGGAACATGGTGCCTCAGGATTGAGGCTTGGCGATCAGTGGGGAGGTCTTACCGCTCTGCAGCTTGGGAATATCTTTGAGGCTCTTTTTCATTCCTTGAGGGGTCCTCTCGTTGCTGCACCCATCGAGCCATGCTTCCATGCGCCAGATGGTGCGCTGCCAGGCGGCCCAGGTCTGCCCCCAGCGTCCTTCGAAAATATTGCTGGTCACATCCAACCGGGGCCATCTTTGGTCATCGAGCCCCAGCGTCTGAGTTCGCATGGTGTCGAGCTCTGATTCGAGCTGTTCAAGCGTATCGGACTGTTTCATCAGCATTTCACGAATACGGGAGATCATCTCGACGAGGTCAGCCCGAGCGTCCGCCTCCTGCGCGAGCTTGGTGAGCGATTCAATTTCGCTGTTCAGGGCGTCGGGCGTGCCGATCTGTTGAATGAGCTTTCCGATTCTCAGCCGATGGGCAATCATCTGCCAGCGCCAGCTCAGCGGCGCCTGGGGACCGGCGTGCTCCAGACAATCTTTCAGGAGTTTTTCCAAATCTGCATTGTCTTCCTGTTGAGGGCCGAAATCCTGGTTAAACCAGACCCCGGCGCGGGGAGACCATCCGGCCTCGAGCAACTGAACGACCTCGTAGATCGCCTCGCCGCCGTTACCGCCAAAATACCGCTGTGCATACCGTTTACAGATTTCCAGAAGGCTGGCATCCGGCTCGTTGGCGAAATGGCTGACGAATACCTTGTTCAGATCGTCGTGGACTTCATCCGAAGAAACCACAAGGCTGTCAAAATTGTTCTCGGCCAAATCGGCGACCAGGGCCTGTGCGCGTCTCGGAAATGGATTTGCGCCAAAGTTGGCCCATCCGCCGAGTTTGCTGACATCGAGAAAAGCCACCTGTCGATACTGGATCGGCAGCTCGCGTTTCGACCAGTGATCGGGAGGGTTTCGATCGCTCTTAACGATACCGTGAATCCAGGCCGGCTCTTCCTGCCTGAGATACTGGGCGACAGCGGCGACTTCCTTTTCGTTGAACCTCCAATCAAAAATCAGAAGCTCCGCGCGTTCATGAAACTCATGAAGGACCTGGGCGACCTCTTGAGTGAGCTCAATGAAAGTGCGAGCCCATGGCCGGCAGTCTTTGCACCGGCAACCGCCGTCGCCGTAGGCCAAGAGGCAGAGGAGGCTTAATTCAGGCAGGTCCTGAAAGAGGTTCCGAAAGTTCCGGAGAATGATCTCCTTCCCCCGGGGCTTGGAAGGGCAGACCTGCTCCTGAACGAATCCGAACTCGCCGTTTGATTCCTGCTTGGATCGGGAGGCATCATCGCCCTGATTGCGATAGCAGATATTCACCGGGCTGACGAATGCGGTCTTCATGCCAAGGCGTTTCGCTGTGGCTGTCAGCTCCTTCTGTTTCTGCCATTCGGCGCGTCCGGATTCACCTTCTGTCCGGTGGTCGAAAATGTCTTCGAACTGAACGCGATCAAACTGGAACCAGTATTCATTGTAGCCCCAGTGGGCCATCTCGTGGAGGAGCTGGACCGCCTCACCGGTGGGCATCTGTTCGTAGCTGTTCTTTGATTGGCTGGCCAGGAATATGGCCCTGCTGCTGAACACAGGCTGCGCTGGCATGGCAAAATCAGGATCAAGGAAGGGAAGTGCTTCTGCACTCCACGGAGCCGTCGGAGGCCCTGGATATTCTTTACTCGATGAGTGTAACAGAAACCGAATGCGCCGTCGGCAGGTATGCCCCTCAGTCAAGGACATCAAACTTCTTTTCGATCTCATCGTCCGAAACCAGTTCGCCAGCCTTGAGCCTGCGCTCCAATCGAATTCTTTCGTTCTTGATATTGTCGCTGAGCTGAATTCTCTTGCGTTTGACGAGGTTGGCGTTGCTCTCTCTGTTCATTGAGGCATTGCGGACCCCTTTCTCCAGATATCTCTTATCTTTTTCTATCAGCTTTCTTCTCGCTGGAGAAACATCTTTTCCCCCTCCACGGACCTCTGCCAACGCTCTGAGGACCACTTCCAGGTTGGCTCTCATGTTCCCACCTTCCCGTTCTTTGCCGTAGGAATAAGTGGCGCCCTTGACGTAACGGAAATCGTCATGCAGTTCTTTTTGATACTGCTTTTCAACGGCTTTCTTCCTCCCTTCGTACCAATCGGCTAACTTGACCCGGGCGTCTTCTTCATAGTTTGCCAGTTTTGCGATGATCGCCGTAGCCTTCTTCTTGTTCTCGGCAAGAATCTGGGTGGCGGTCTCAACCATCTGCCGAATTTTTGCTGATTCCTGCCCGAACAGCCTGGTGTTCCCAAATCTCACTTCGAATTCTGCCGCAATTTTTGGCACCCGCCTGATCGCCTTTTCCTGGCTGGCAGCGACCAGTGTTTTGTAGACCTCCATCGCTCTGACTTCATCCCTCCAGCCCAGCCAGCGAAGATGGCGCTCGGCCTTCTGTTGTGCGTCCCCATGCTGGCTGAAAATTGACCGGGCGTGCTTGTCTTTACCTTTATGCAGGAACATCACGCCAAGGCCGTAGTGAGCTTCGGGGGCCTTCTCCTTAGTGATCTCAGCTTTGGCTTTAATCCAGGCCGGCTGCATTTCTTTGCGAGTCAGCATCACATCACCATCGGGCGTGACGAGCGTCAGCCCATGGCCATCCACTGCTTTGATCGTGCCCCGTTTGATGCCGAACATCTCTACCGTTCCGACACGGCTGCTCATCGCATTCCTGAACTCAACCCACGTCTTCTCGACCAGATCGAAATCCTCTTTGATGCCGATCAGATCCTCTTTAAAGAGCATGTAATCAGTGACCGGCGCAAGGCGTTCAATCGTGTCGGCGGCGGCGGCGTAATCAAAGGTCGAGAGGGACGGATTCAGTTGCTCCTCAATGATGGCAAAGGTCTGGATCTGATTCCCCAGCTTGCCAAGGCTCTTCATTTTCTGGTAATTCAACGCCAGAGTACTTACCTCGTTTGAGATTTCAGGTATCCCGAAGGCATCCGCCTTTCTGACGATCTGGATGGCGCCGTCGTAATCCTCAGCACCGGCCCTGTCAGCCGCGCGTTCCTTCATCTTGACAAACTTTGCCTGAGCCCGGGTGTGTATCTGCTTGTGGAGTGCATTTGCTTGTTGCCTCTGCGGATCCGTGAGCTTATCCATGTTCAGAGTCGCAAGAATCTTGAGTGCGCTGCCATACTCATCATGCTGTATCAACGATCTGACTCTTACGATGGCTCGCTCGAAGGAGATCTCGATCTTCCGCCTTTCCCTGGCATCCGGGTCATTCTGTGAGCTTTGCACCTCTCGCTGTTTTTCTTTGACGACCAGGTGGCGCATTTCGCGGGTCTTTCGTTCTTCGTAGACATTCTTCTCGCGCTCGCTCTTCTCTCGTTTCTTATCGAAGTGCTGCTTCAAGAAAAACGCGCCGCCTCCCCCGACGATCAGCACGAAGAAAAACGTGACCATTCCCCCAGAGGATCCCTGCGGTTTTCGCCGGGCGCGAGTATTTGATCGGTGTCTGGCCATATCCGCCACTCCTTCAATCGAATCAGATGCGTAGAACGAAAATCTTAATCATCAGGCTCATCATTCCTCACCTCGTGGGATGGCCTTGTATATAACTTCTGTGACTGTTTCGTCAAGAACCCGGGCCTGCCGAAATGAGTCTAAGCTGCAGCCCAACGGAATTCTGGAAACGATTATGGAGTCCGAACGACTAAGGGCTATATTTAGTTCCTCCCTTCCTGGCGCCTCTCTCCCTATAGTCCAAACAACTTTTCGAGAGGCAATTATGAAATCCAAAAAGGTTTTCATCGTCGACGACGATCCAGAGGCCACCCGGAACCTCAAATCTCTGTTCGACCAGGACGGCCATCAGAGCCGCACCGCCAGCTCGGCCTTTGAGGCAGAAGATCTGATCCGTATGGAAACGCCGGATCTTCTGGTTCTGGATGTCCGCATGCCATTCTGGAGTGGGATCGATTTCTGTCGAAAAATCCGCAACGACGGCGAAGCCTGCCCCATCCTGTTCCTGAGTGCAGAAAACAACGCTGAAGTGCGCCAAAAGGCCATGGATGCTGAAGCTGACGGTTTTATCTCAAAGCCCTTCGATCCGGATCAGCTTCTTATGAGGGCAAAATTATTGATGGAAAACGGCGCGTTCGGACCTGCCGCGCACGCGTGACGCTCGTTGCTTTGTCGTAGTCTTCTTCTTGATCAGAGGAAGGGCTCTTGCCAGGGCCGCCAGTTGCTGGTTGGCTCTTCCGGGAGCGGCCTTTCAAAAGAAAAAGCCGCCTGATGAAGGCGGCTTTTCTGAGCTTTCGGTTTCACACCGTTGTGCCGGCTGCGATATCGCCTATTCTTCCTTTGGCTCTTCTTTGGCAACGAAGCGGATGTTGTCCAGGAAGATGTTGCCCTGCGGGGCACGGTGGTAAATGAGGAAGTAGATCTTGATGGTGTTGTTCAGATTCTTGATAGGCGATTTATACTGCCAGTTGGCGTCGGCACTCTTGAATTTGCTGGTGTCGAGCTGAATCTTCTTGCCAACGGCCCATTTGTTGGGACGGATGGTTGTGGCATAGCTTTCGAACCACGCATACCCGGGAAGAGTCTGGACGGCGATGGCGATGCTGATTGGGCGGTCGCAGCCATTGAACGTGTCAAAAGTGATGAACCCCTTGTCACTCAGGTTGGCCGGATAATCGAGTCCGATGGCGGCTTTGTCTTTGTCCGTCTTGGTGAAGCTGATGCGTGCGAGAAGGTTCTTCTCCTCCCCGCCCTGGTCGACAACTTCGTATTCGGCCGGATTGGCCCAGTCCTGTGACTTCCAGCGTTCGTTTGCTTCGAGGCCGTCTTTGCCCTCTTCCTCTTCTTTCTTTTCAGCGGCAACAGGTTCTTCAACCTTGACCACTTCGGTCTCGGTTTTGGCTATCTCCGTCTCGGGTTTGACTTCGGCTTTGGCAACTGTGGTCTCTGTTGCGGGATCATCAGTCGGCGCGGCCTCGGTCTTGGCTTTGGTACCTTCGTCAGGCTTTTCAGAAGGGGCAGTTTCCGTCTTGGGCGTTTCCCCCTTGCCGGCAGGATCATCTGCCGGGGCGCCTTCTATAGTTCTTTCTTTTGCATAAGCGAGGAGGGCCTTGCGGCGTTCTTCGGCTTCGATCTTGGCTTTTGCTTCCTGCTCTTTCAGTTTCTTTTCTTCTTCGGCCGCGAGGCGTTTGGCCTCCTCTTCTTCAAGGCGGCGCTTCTCTTCATCGGCCTTTTGGAATTCTCCTTCAAGCACTTCAAGCTTTGCACGGAGGTCCTGGCGGCCGGGGTTGAGCTCGAGATACCGGTAAAGAGTAATGGCAAGTTCCTTTTTCATCTTCTTCTTTTCATAGAGCTCTGAAAGCTGAAGAAGTTTATCTGGAGGCATGTCTTCATTTTCCGCAGCGTTGGCGAGGCAACTCATTACACCCGCGGGATCGCCGTAGTGCTCGCACAGCTTGGCGAGTTCCAGGTAACGCTGAGTATCAGAGGCGTCGATTTCGCTCAGGCGCGTTTCGACATCCAGCTCGATGCGGTCGACCCGGTCTTTTCTGAGTCGGATCTTGCCGTATTCAACGCGGACGGTGAGATCAATTTCGCCCTGCTTGAGAACAGTGCCCTCGAGTTCCATGCCGTCTACAAAAACGATGCGGTCGGCGGAGACAGGTAAAGCGAACGCCAGGAGAGAGAGTGAGCACAGTAACCGTTTCATGATATGAGACCTGTGGATACGAAAACCTGCCGAATGTTGATAAGTCTATGGGGTTGGCTTTGCTACGCAATAGTGCAGAAGAGTTTAGCCAGCGCCAGCCGATCCTTGTCAATGCATTGTGACGTGCGTGTAAAACGATGTAAGTCAGGTCCGGGGAAAACCATCGGCACAGGTCAATTCAGATCAGCAGTACGTTTTCTGTGAAAGTGAGAGGCGCATCGCGCAGAGAACAAAAAATGCCCGGCATCCGAGGGATACCGGGCATCATTAAATTGGTCGGCAACTGACTACCAGCGACCGCCTCTGCGGCCCCCGCCTCCGCCTCCGCCTCCGCCACCACCACCACCACCACCACCACCGCCGCCGCCGCGACGGTCTTCGCGCGGGCGAGCTTCGTTAACGGTAAGGGTGCGGCCGCCGAGTTCGGTGCCGTTCAGACCTTCGATAGCAGCCAGGCCTTCTTCCTTGTCAGCCATTTCAACAAAACCAAAGCCACGTGAACGACCAGTATCACGGTCCATAATGATACTGGCTTTGAGGACTTCACCGTGGGCCGAAAAGGACTCACGGAGTTCATCTTCTGTAGCCTTGAAGGACAGGTTGCCTACATAAATATTGATCATCGGAGCGATTCTCCTAACAGACAAAAAAGCCATCCGCTCCGAACATTAAAAAAAGTCCAGGGTGGATTGGGCAAACAAAACACCGATGGGGACAACCAATCGGTGTTACACAAATTTTTTGGATAAACGACGTGGTCAGGCGTGCAGTTTCTCGCTGGTCAGGCAGGCAGGGCTACAGAGGCGAAAAACCGGAACCACAGTCCTAGCAATGCCGAAATCATGTTTGGACGGTCGCCATCATAGCGGCATCGATTCCCAACGCCAGCACAGGCGCCCAAAATATATAACGTAAATCCTTCTACTCAAGGAGGATTGCATCAGAGGCCGGTCACCATCTGACTCGAGATTTCAAGCTGTGGAGACAGATTGACTCCTGTCCGATGACTCTGTAAACGAGACGATGCCAACCCCGGCAACGGTTATGGCCTTGAATATTTCTCACTCAATGACTCGATAAGCTCCATGCCCCTTACACTTGGTGAAGGCAACACTCCATTGGTCCGCTCACGTTCCATCGGGCCGGACGCCGGCATCCCAAATCTGTACTTCAAACTCGAGGCTGCCAATCCGACCGGCTCGTTCAAAGATCGGTTTGGATGCGCCGCGGTGAATCACATGCTGGATGAAGGCAAAACACTCTGTGTGGCCACTTCCAGTGGGAATACCGGCGCGTCGCTGGCGGGCTACTGCGCTGCAGCGAGTATCACCTGCCACATCGCCATTGTCGAGACCGCCCCTTTCGGAAAACTGCGCCAGATGCTTGCTTACGGAGCGCACCTATACCGAATCAAGGGTTTCGGGCTCGATATCGACGCGACGGCCGGCGTCATGGACAAACTCGTGGAACTGTCCCAGCAGGAACACGCCATGCTTCAGATCAGCGCATTCAAGTATTCACCCACTGGAATGGCCGGGGTGAGAAGTCTTGCGTATGAGTTGGCCGAACAACAGCCGGACGGAATCGATCATGTCTTCTGTCAGGCCGGTGGCGGGGGGATGGCTGTGGCCGTTGCGGAGGCGTTTTCTGATTTGGTCCGTGAAGGCACGATTGAGAAATGCCCGGCAGTGGAAGTCGTCCAGCCGGAAGGAAACAACACGATGGCCGGCCCGCTGCGAGAGGGCCTGGAAATCGGACGACAGGTGAATTGCACATCGACGGTCAGCGGACTCCAGGTCGCGACGAATATCGATGGGGACCGCGCCATCCAGAGCTGCCGCGCCACCGGAGGCACTGGGCATGTAGTGCCGGATGATCTGATTTACGAAGCTCAATCCAGGTTGGCAAAAGAAGAGGGAATCTTCAGTGAGCCAGCCGGTGCTACCTCATTGGCCGGGGCACTTTCGGCCAAGGCTGACAGCGAACTGAAACCTGATGCCGTCGTCGTCTGCCCAATCACTGGAATCGGCTTCAAGGACGAGCATTCTGTCGAAGAAATGACAAAGGACGCGCTCCATCCAATCCTGGACAGCGTCGGCGCGTTTGAAGATGCCATCCGGTCGCAAACACCAGACTCGTAGTACCCCGCCTCTTTCAGTAGTTCGTGGTGACCCGCTTAACTGAGATTCCACCAATGCACCGAGTGACGAAGACGCTATCCATCCTGGGAATCCTCATACTGCCTACCGGCCCCCTTCTCCGGGCTGAGATAGGAATCTACATCCCAAAGGATCCCCCACTCGAGATGAAACAGGCATGCGATGCCCTGGAGTATTACCTGCCGAAAATCTTTGACACCGAAGTGAGAGTTTACAGCTCAGATGCTCATCCGAAGCCTAAAGCCGCGCCCGTGAGCGTGGCCCTGGAGGGCATAAATTCTCAGGGCCAAGGTGGATACGGCCGGGAACAGGTAAAACCCGAATCCATCGAGATTGTCTCTACACGCAGGCAAGTCTGGCTCAAAGGTGCCACTCCACTCGCCGTCCGTCACGCCACCTTCACCTTCCTTGAAAAACTCGGATGCCGCTGGTTCTTCCCCGGCAAAACGTGGGAGGTCGTCTCGCGCATCAGGAAGCTTGAATTTCCGGTATTCAATCTGATGGCGAGCCCGGATTATCTTACTCGCCGAATCTGGTATGGCTGGGGCGTCGGGCCGATACCTGAAAACACGAAAGCCTACAAAGAATGGGTCGTACACAATCGAATGGGCGGCAGCCTGACCGGAAGCACTGGCCACGCGTACGCGGCGATCGCTCGGGGTGACCTGCACTTTGAAGAACATCCTGAATGGTTTCCACTCATCAACGGCAAACGGACCCATCACGGCCAGCTCTGCATCTCGAATCCCGATATTCGTGAACGCACCATCAAGCGCGCGCTGGAGTTTTTCGACAAACCAGGGTCGCCGACGATGATCTCCATGTCTCCCAACGATGGTGCCGGCTGGTGCGAATGCACTGAATGCAAAGACCTGGGCAGCACGACCGACCAGGCCCTCTGGCTTGCCAATCAGGCGGCCGATGCGATCAAAGAAAAACATCCTGACAAATTGATAGCGATGTATGGCTACGCAGGAACGTCCATCCCCCCAAACATCAAGGCCCGGGACAATGTGATCATTTTTATCGCCACCGCGTTCAATAGAGCCGGCTTCGAGAAAAGCCTCGAAGGCTGGTCGCAGAAGGCGAAACACCTCGGCATTCGGGATTACTACAACGTCATCATCTGGAATCGGGACATGCCTCGCTGGCAGATCGATAAAATGCGGCAGCGCATCCCTTACTACTATCAGCGGGGTGCGATTGCGATGAATGCGGAATCCGGCAATCAATGGGCCCCCGAAGGACTCAACTACTACATCGCCTCCAAGCTCCTCTGGGATACCGAGGCAGATGTGGATGCCCTGCTCGAAGATTTCTATATCAGATGCTGGGGCAAGGCCGCTCCGGTAATGAAACGATACTACGAGCGTTTCAAGACCCAGCGCATCTCAACTCGAGTGCTCGGGCTCTGCCTGCAGGATCTAGCCGAAGCCTCCCGATTGGACAGTTCTCCTGAAGTCCGGAAACGCATCGACATGTTCAAGCTCTACTACCACTGGATGCGTCTCTACTTCGAACACAACCAGGTTTCAGGCGGCGAGAAGGCGATTAAAGCAGTGCGAGAAATCCACCACTTCGCCTGGCGTATTCGCACCACCAACATGATCCACAGCTACGCGCAGTTTCGTGAACGGCGTCTGTGGCGGGTCAGCAGACGAACACCGAAACCGGAGATTGAACGGTGGAAGATCACCGACGCTCCACTGGACGCCCCCGCCCAGCCAAAAGCAGACCTGCCGATTCCAGACCTCGCAAAGCCGAAAGATGAGCCCATCGGCGACCTCGAAAATGATCTGGAAAACTCCGGCGAATGGACAGCCATCAATAAGAAAGAAATTGTCAAGCTCGAGCCGCCGCCGATGTTCAACCATGCAGAGATTGAGAAAATGTTTCAAGAGGACCTCGCCAGGTATGGCGGAGTCGTCGAGATTGCAGACCGCAGCTATTCGAGCAAGCTGGTCAAAATCCCCGCAGATACGCGTGGCGTGATGACCGTAGAAAGGGCCACTCCCAGGTATCGAAGCACAAACAGTTTTCTCTTTAGCGCCAAAAGCGGCGAGGAGGTCTCCATTCGAGTCCACCCGGGATTCGTCCGGAAAGCTACGGGAAAGTATCGAGTCCGAGCAATCGATACTGAAAAGCCCCTGGCCGAAGGAAAAGTCGAAGGCGACGAGCCATATGACCTCACTTACCGAAATCCGGATTTTGATGCAGCGGCTGGTCTTTCCCGATCATTGCCGATGATCACCTTCGAATGCGGCGGCATGGCCGAACGCATTGACTTCGGTAAAAGGCCACACGTCTGGGTGCTTAAGCGAGGCGGACGAGCCCACGTGATCGGTGGCACGGGCAGACAATTCTTCTTCGTTCCCAAAGGCACAAAAACGTTTGCCGTAGCCATGACAACCTCGGACGGATGGGGCCAAATGATCATACGTGACTCGGCTGGAGAGGCCGTTCTCGACAAGAAGGGTAACTATTCACCGGGCGAAGAGTTTGGCATCTCCGTCCCCCAGGGATCGGATGGCTCAGTCTGGTCTTTCCAGATAAGCCGTTGTGAAGACGCGGCAGGAATATATCTTCTCGGCGTCCCGCCATACGCGGCGGCAGGCCCGGAGGCGCTGCTCGTGCCCGCAGAGTGTCTCAAATGAGGATGACGTAATAAGTGATAAGTAATGAGTAAAAAGAGCGCGGCCTCTTACTCATTACTCATTACTCATTACTCGTTGCTCATCAAGAATGATCAAAGTCGGCATCATAGGCTCCACCGGAATGGTCGGTGAGGGCCTCATTCAAACCATCCTTGGCCATCCGCAGGCGAAGATAACATTCCTCGGCTCGCGTCATGCAGCCGGAAGAAACATCCAGGAAGTCTTGCCTAAGCTTCGCGGCACACTGGACCAGACCTGCGAAGAAGTCACTACCGAGGGCCTCATCGAAAGCTCGGACGTTGTCTTCCTGGCCAGCAAAACTCCTGAGGTCATGGCACTTGTCCCACCGTTGCTTGAAGCGGGCCGCAAGGTCATCGATATCGGTGCACAATTTCGAATGAAGTCGGCCGAAACCTATGAAGCCCATTACGGCACCGAACACCTCTGCCCTGAGCTCCTCGAGCGTGCCGTATACGGGCTTCCTGAGTTGTTTCGCGAACAGATCAAGGGCGCTGACCTGGTCGCCAATCCCGGCTGTTACGCCACCACTGCGATTCTGGCAATTGCGCCGCTGGTGGCCTCCGGGGTGGCCGCGGACGGGCCCATTCCAATTGACGCCTTTTCCGGGCTCAGCGGGGCCGGGCGTACCTACAACGAGACAAACCTGTTCGTTCACTGCAACGAAAACGTCAAAGGCTACAAACTCGGCACGCATCGCCACACGCCGGAGATGGAGCAGGTGATCGAAGAGGTCTCAGGGCGGCCGCGGCGGGTCATCTTTTTTCCGCACGTCGTGCCGCTGGATCGCGGCATCTATTCCACCAGTTTTCTCGATACCACCGAAAAGCTGGCGCAGGGCGATGTGCTGGCAATCTACAGAGACTTTTATGAGGGCGAAGCATTCGTCAGAATCACCGATGATCCCAGTCTGATTGATCTACAGGGGGTGCGTGATACAAATCTCTGCGACATCAGCATCTTCGCCGATCCGGGCTCCAATAAGGTCATGGTTTTCAGTGCTACTGACAACATGATTAAGGGCGCGTCGGGTCAGGCCGTGCAGAACATGAACCTGTTGTTCGGGATGGACGAAACAGCAGGCCTTCTCAATCGCAGATTCTTCTGATTCCTCTACCCGCCTGACAAGCTGCCAACCATGGGCTCAGAGATCCGTGAAGCCTGCGGGCTCTTTGGCGTCTGGAATATCCCGGACGCGGTAGAGCTCACATTTAAGGGCCTGTTCACTCTGCAGCATCGTGGACAGGAGGGTGCCGGCATCGTCAGCTCCAACCGCGAACGCCTGCGCATCCACCGGGGATTGGGCTTGGTCTCCGAGGTCTTCAACAGCGCCGATCTGGACCTGCTGAGCAACCCGATCGCCATCGGGCATGTCCGGTACTCAACGGCCGGTTCGCCGACCTTGCAGAATGCTCAACCCATCCTGGTGGATTACTGGCGAGGCCAAGTCGCGGTGGCCCACAACGGAACGCTGGTAAACGCACAGGTACTCAGGCGCGATTTTGAGGCAGCCGGATCAATATTTCAGACGACCAGCGATACAGAGACCATCGTCCACCTGATCGCCAGGCCGGGCTTTAATGAAAATCGGTCCGCCATTCTTCAAGCGGTTCAAGAGATAAAGGGCGCCTTTTGCCTGCTGATCCTCACCCCCCGTGAGCTGGTTGCCGTACGCGACCCGCACGGTTTTCGCCCCCTCTGTCTGGGCATGTTGGAAGGCTCTTACGTTGTGGCCTCTGAGACCTGTGCGCTCGATCTCCTGGGCGCAAAATTTGTGCGGGAGATCGAAGCGGGAGAGGCGCTGTTCATCGATGACTGGGGACTGGACAGCCGCCGTTTCGGTGAAACCCAGAACCATCGCGCCCAATGTATTTTTGAGAAGATTTACTTTGCCCGGCCCGATAGCCGCCTGAACGACGAAAGTGTTCACCTGTTCCGCCAGCGGCTTGGCCGGCAACTCGCACGCGAACATGAGGTGGACGCGGATGTGGTTTTCCCGGTGCCGGACTCGGGCAACTCCGCGGCCCAGGGCTATGCGCTCGAATCCGGCATACCTCTCGACCAGGGTTTCATAAGAAACCACTACGTGGGTCGCACCTTTATTGACCCCGATGCTAAAGACCGCGGCCGCAAGGTGAACATGAAACTCAATACGGTGGAAGAGGTGATCCGAGACAAGCGAGTAATCGTTGTGGATGATTCCGTGGTACGCGGAGTGACGACGCTCGAAAAGATCAAGCAACTCCGTGAAGTCGGCCCGAAAGAAATTCATCTGCGGGTCAGTTGCCCACCGATTAAGAATCCCTGCTTCTATGGGATCGATTTTCCGACGAAAGAAGAACTCATCGCTAACGAACGTGAGGTCGCCGATATCGCCAAGATGCTAGACGTCGACAGCATGGGCTATCTCTCTGTGGAAGGAATGCTTTCATGCGTTCCGGATGAACAGAAGGATTACTGCCACGCCTGCTTCTCTGGCGACTATCCCGTGCAGATCGATCCGAATCAGACCAAGGAAATGCTGGAACATCCGGAAGACCAGGATGACGCGGGCCTCTAAGCGACCCGCATGCATTTCTTCACAAATTCACCGATGTGCCCAATCGCTTCCCGCCCTTCCGGCAGCAGCGGCTCGTGTGACTGGAACACATGAAACATGCCCGGCCACACCTCGAGAGTAACATCGACACCTGCATCTTCGGCCTGGGCCGCGACCATGACACTGTCGTCGCGAATGATTTCGTGTTCACCCACCTGAATGAGCAGAGGCGGAATATCGGCGTAATCCCCGAAACCCGGGGAGACAAGGGGATGGCGCGCATCTGCGTCTCCCAGATACCGGTTCACGAAATCCGGCAGGCACTTCGGATGCATGATTGGATCGAGATCGCCTTCTGTTACGAGTGAATCGCCGGCCAGTGTGAGATCTGCAAAAGGCGAAATTGGAATTGCGCCAGTCGGCAGCGGCTTCCCCTCATCTCTCAGCTTCAACAGAGCAGCCAGGGTCAGCCCCCCTCCCGCGGAATCCCCGCTGATAAAGGTGGACTTTGCTTCTGACTGATGGTGCGGGCCGGACCTTTTCATCCACTCAAATGCACTCACGCAATCATCGAGACCGGCCGGAAATGGATGCTCCGGTCCTAATCGATAATCCGGCAAGAGAACCGCGCACTTTGCGGCAGCAGAGATTCGTGCAGCCAGTGCAAGATAATAAGCTCCCGATCCGGAAATGTACCCGCCACCATGGAGGTAGAGCATTCGGATGTCGGTATCTGTGCCATCAGCCATGACCCATTCAGAAGGAACTCCCGCTGCATCGACTTTCTTGAGCCGGACTCCCGGAAAAGTGGGCTCACGGCGCGAGCCCATGCCCTGGCGCAGGCCATCAAGATCGAAACCGTGCGTGCCGAATGACGGCGTTTCATGAAGTTTTTCGAAGTATGCACGACCCTCTTCAGACGCTTGCTTTCTCATGGGCTTGAAATAATGTCCCGGAGTGAATTTGACGCCACAGGATTAGATGATGAGCAAAGTAGCTGATTTAGACAACGGAGTCGCAGTTTATCAGGCGACAGACGAGCCTGAAGTGAAAGACAACATCTATTGTGAACGAAGCTACTGCTCGCCGGATTCCGAGGTCTTCATCTATCAGAGAAAAGTGGGTGACGACGCGCCAGTGTGGAAACATGAATCCGAGCTGGTTGCGTGCCATTTCGGTACTTGGGAAAAACAGGTTCTCGGCAGAGGGCATTCGTATCCGGAGATCAGCAGAGAGGGGAGTCTCTTCTACTGCAGGCCGGCGAAGAATGGAGAGCGTGAATTAGTGAAGATTGCGCTCGACTCGGGTGACCATCAGCTCATCCCGGTGGAAGGCCACGTGAGGCCGTACACCGGGATGACGATTTCGCCTGGCGAGAAGTCGCTCTCATATGGGATTCCCGTTGGTTTTGATCCGCAGATGTTCGGCGTCGAAGTGATCGATTTGCTGACCGGTAAGAAATGTGTGGTCTGCGAAGATCCTTACATCTGCAATCCACACACGCAGTTCGATCAGGTGGACGGCAATCTGATTCTCGTTCAGCAGAATCGTGGATGCGAATTCGACAAGGAAGGAAACAACATCCGCAACATTGGAGAAGAAGGTTGCACCCTGTTCGTGGTGGACGTTCGTGACGGAATTACCACGCCGCTGCTTGTCGGCCCCCCGCACACAAACAGTTGCACGGGTCACCAACAGTGGATTGGCGACACCCTCGAAGTTCTTCTGTCAATCAGCGGAACCTGGGACGATGGCAGCCGGGAAGGAAACCTTCTGGCCGCGTATCCCGGCAAGCGGCCCAGAGTGGTAGCCGAGGGCCATCGTTTCAGTCATGTCCACGCGTCCAATTGCGGCCGGTACTTTTGCTGCGATGTAGCATCCAGCAAAGAGATCTATGTCGGTTCCATTCAAGCGGGCCGGTGCGCGCTCGTCTGTCCCTTCGGCCCCGACCCGGAAGATGTGTACAGAATGTATGGGCAGAGCAGCCACGCTCATCCCTACCTTTCGCCGGACTTGAAGTGGGTTGTATTCAACTCATGCCGGACAGGATGTCCTGAAATCCACGTTGCCTCCCTGCCGGATGGTTTTCTTGATGCGTTGCTGTGAGCCGTAACTCCCACGGCAGCCTTAGGATGCAATCGAGGATGGAGTCCAGCGTTCCTTCCGCAGCCTGTGGCCAACATGAAACGAACCAACGCGCTCTTCATCGCAGGACTGTTTGCGGTCTTTGGAGTACTTTATCAGATCAGACTGCGAAAACTCAGGTCCATTGGACCAGCGTCTATCTCGCCGCGCGCGGCAGGGCCGGCCTCGTGGATCTCAAGGGCTATTTTTAGGCGAGTGAGATCCAGTGCACTACTCATAATAGATAGATATATCTCTCATCTCACTGAAATCACCGTCCCCTCTTACTTCATTTCTCCGACATTCCAAAATTCCACCATTCCATCGTTCCACGACTCCTGAATCCTGCGTCTCTTAAATCCCTCCCAACTCATCTGGGGGCTGCTGATCGTAGTCCCTATCATCCTTTATCTCTTCAGGCGCAAGCCGAAGACGGTGCCGGTGAGCACGCTGCTCTTTTTCAAAGCGCTCGCGCGTGAGCATCAGGAATCGGCCTGGCTGCGCAGATTGAAGAGGCTTTTGTCGCTGCTTTTGACTCTCCTGGTAATCGCTGGTTCGGTCAGCGCGCTTTGCCGGCTGGTGATGGCGCCGGGGGCCGGAGCCCTGCGGAGCATCGTGATCGTGATGGATACCTCGGCATCCATGGCCGCACTGGATGGAGATGGGCGCGACAGGCTTGCCGCTGCAAAGCAAAGGATCGGGGCAAGAGTGGATGGCCTTTCCGCGGGCATCAGTGTGATGGTGATGACTTTCGATCGGCGGCCTGAGATTGTCCTGCCTTTCAGTCTCGACCGGCGTGAGATTCACCGCGCGCTGTCTTCGATTCAGGTCCGTCCGATCGAGGGCAACCCGGAGCGGGCCGTGCAGCTCGCGGAGCGAATGGCCGCGCTGGAAACTCCATCCGCCATCTGGTTCGCTTCGGACGAGGATTTTGCGGTGAGAGAGGACGACAGCGAAGCCACTCATGCAGCGAGAGAAGAGAATGCCATCGTTACGAATTTCAATGTTGGCCTCGCCACGGCCAAAAACGTGGGCATCACAGCCTTCAGTCTGCGACAACTGCCTCTCGCACGGGGCAAGTATGAAGCCTTCGTTCAGTTGCATGCCGCGTCTGAAGAGCCAGTCGATGCTAAGCTCGAGGTCCGGGTGGACAACCGCCTGCTCGGGCTGCGGAGTATGACGATCGAGCCTGGCGGAAAACAGAAACTCATGATCCCAATCGACGCCAACGAAGGCCGCGAGCTTTCACTGATCGCCAAAGCGGAAGACGACGTGTTGGCTTCCGACAATCATCTGTATGCGCGAATTCCGGAGCTTCGACCCATCCGAGTGCTGTGGATTACGGAAGCGGAAAACCCGTTCACCCAATTGGCGTTGACGACACTCGGCAAGGAAAGCGACATCGATGTCTTCCAGGCTGGGCCTTCCGCCTGGCCGTCCAAGGAAAAAATGGATGCTGTGATTTTTGATGGCTGGCTTCCGGAAAAGTGGCCCGACCAACATGCGTGCGTGGCGATCAATCCCCCGTCCTCCCTGGGCCCCATTCATGCCGCCCCACTCGAGAGAACCGGGTTGCCTGTAGAGAACATCCGCACCACCGGCGAGCATCATCCCCTCTTGTTCGGCCTGGCAAGCGGGAGGGTCGCGCTTACGCAGACCTCCATTCTCGAAACCGGGGGCCCCCTCGAACCGCTCTGGGTTGGGCCTTCAGGGCCGCTGCTCGTGGCGGGTGAAGTGCGCGGCCAGCGGATCGTCGTGATGGGATTCGATCCGGAAAGCTCGGAGCGGCTGCCCTTCACTGCCTCGTACCCGCTCCTGATTGGAAATGCGCTTTACTGGGCTGCCGAGCCGGCCATTGAGGAGGGCAACACCAATTACAGAACCGGCAAACTCGTGAAACTTGAAGGGAAACAGTTGAAGTGGACGATTCCCGATCTGCACAAGCGCCTTGAATCTGAAATAACGCTCGAGGGGCCATGGACGGAACTCCAACGCATCGGGCTCTGGCAGACGGAGACCGGAGAATCCGGCAGCGCCTCTTTACTTTCACGGCGTGAAACGTTAATCGTTAAACAGGAGTCGGAGCATTCAAAGGAAACCGATAACCAGACATCCGCATGGTTCAGCGGAGATCTTTCTGCCTTCATGCTCTGGTGCGTTCTCTTAGTTTTCGTCGGCGAGTCATACCTTTTCCACCGCCAGGGAGTGTATTGAAGAATGGCTAATGGTTGATGCGTTCATGCATTCACTTTTCACCATTCACCATTCACTTTTCACCATTCACCATTCACTTTTCACCATTCACCATTCACCATCCCCATGGACTGGGCACAGCCACACATCCTGCTGCTCCTTCTGCTTGTGCTGCCGCTGCTCTGGTGGCTGCAACAGCGGTCCCTGCATCCCATGTCGCCTCGACGACGGCGTGCACTGTGGATGGTTCGTTCTGTGCTGACAGTTCTGCTTCTTCTCGGTCTCGCCGGGCCGGCCTGGGTGCTTAAGACCTATGAGCAGTCGGTCATCTTTGTGATGGACCACTCGCAGAGCCAGGGCAAATCGGGAGTCGAGAGCGCGTTCAAGCGGGCGAATCAACTAGCGGAGACTTTGCCCCGCAACACCTCGATTGGCTTTGTATCCGCGGGCCGCAGCACAAAGGTGCTGCAAGTGCCAGAGCTGGGACACGAACCGAAAGAGCCGAATCTCGAAATCATCGAAACTGACGGCGCGCAATCAGACCTGGCATCCGCGGTTGCCATGGCACGGGGGCTGTTCCCTCCTGCCACGTCTCGCAGGCTCGTACTGTTGACCGATGGAGTCCAGACCAGGGGCGATCTTGAAAGTGCGGCCCGGGATGCTTCCGTCGCCGGCATCACGATTGATGCAGTTCCTGTTGCCGGCGAAGCCAGGCCCGACGTTCGTGCCATCCGGCTGCGCAGCAGTCATTCAAGATTGCATGAAGGCGCGACCCTTGCGCTGCACGCAGACATCGAAAGCTCGCTCGACGGCAAAGGAAGGATTCGACTCTTTGAAAATGGCATCGAGGTCGAAGAGCGTGCGCTGGATGTGAAAGTGGGCGACCAGCGGAGCCTGCTGTTCCGTCGCACGCCCGACCAGCGCAACCTTTACACGTATCGGGTAAGGCTTGAAGGCTTCGAGGGCGACGCCATTCCACAGAACGATGAGGCCATGACGCTCGTCGATGTCCGCGGCCGGCCTTTCCTTCTCTATGTCGAGGGAGAAAGGGAAGAGGCCCACTACCTGGCCAACGCGATGGAGAGCGAAGGCATACGTCTGCAGGTGCGGCCGGCGCATTCGATACCGGAATCGCTGCAGGAACTCGCCGGGTATGACGGCATTATCCTGTCCGACCTTGCCGCGCGATTCCTGACCGGCAAACGAATGTCGCTGATGCGCGACTATGTGGAGCAACTTGGTGGAGGCTTCCTGATGATCGGAGGCGCGAGTTCCTTCGGTGTGGGCGGTTATTATCGGACGCCTATCGAAGACATCCTGCCCGTCAAGATGAAAGCACCCGACACCGAGGAACGCGTCTCTACCGCCCTTGTGCTGGTGATCGACCGTTCGGGATCGATGTCCGGTCAGAAGATTGAGCTCTGTAAGTCAGCGGCCATTTCAACGGTCGAGCTCATGAGCAGTAAAGACTACATCGGCATCGTCGCTTTCGATTCTCAGGCCAGGTGGATCGTGCCGATCACCAAGGTCAAATCCCCAAGCTCGATCAGCAGCCAGATCTCGACCATCAATGCCGGCGGCGGCACTAATATCCATCCCGGCATGGTCGAGGGCCGCCAGGCCCTCAACAGCGTGCGGGCCAAGGTCAAGCACATGATCGTTCTCACGGACGGTCACACCGGCGGCTCAGGCTACCAGGCGCTCGCCGCGCAGATCCACTCGGAGAAGACGACCATCTCGACCGTCGGTGTCGGCGGCGGCGCGGACATCGGGCTGCTGCAATCCATCGCCGCGGCCGGTGGCGGGCAGTTTTATCAGACCACCGATCCCTCCACGATCCCGCGCATCTTTACACAGGACGCGATGGTGCATATGAAAAAGATGGTACGGGAAGAAGCGTTCAAGCCGCGGCAGGTCGAGCGGCATCCCATGCTTAAAGGCTGGGACAGCTCCAAAGCGCCGGAGCTCCTCGGTTACGTCAAAACGAATCGCAAGGCCACCGCCCAGGTGCCGTTGGTGACCGACCTCGGCGATCCGCTGCTTGCCCACTGGCGTTACGGGCTCGGGAAGGTCACAGCGTTTACCTCTGACTGCAAATCCCGATGGTCGTCACTGTGGCTTACCGGGTGGCGCGATGGCTACAGCCAATTCTGGGCCCAGGTCCTCCGTGAAATGGCGCGTCCGCCGCAGGGCCGCCTGATGGACATCCGCCTCGAAGAGCGCGGCGGCGAGGCCCGCATCATCGTAGACCTTCTTGAAGACGCGTCCCAGTTCAAGAACAACGCAACCGTCGAGGCCGACATCTACATGGTGCCGGCAAATTCATTCGGATCGAGCCTCAAGGAACTCGCGCACAAGAAACTCGATCAGGAAGGCCCGGGCCTCTACACCGGCCAGTTCAGTACCGATGAACCCGGCGTCTATCTCGTCCGTGCCCGCTCTGGCGCGGACATGGTTTCAGCCGGCCTGGTGCACAACCCGTCATCGGAATCCGCCACCGGCCGGGTGAACCGCCAGCTCCTCGAAAAGGTCTGCGAGCTCACCGGCGGCCGCATCCTCGAAGAGAACGAAGTCAAACTCCCTCCCATCCCCGCCGGACAGGCCAGCTACGTTGAACTGACGCCGTACATACTCAAGATCATGCTCCTCCTTTTCATCGCGGATATTGTAATCCGACGCTGGGAAAACGTGGCCGGCATGATCGAATGGGCGAAAGAGCTCGCAGGGAAGTGATGGAGCTTCGGAATGATGGAATGGTGCTAATCCCCATAGCCCCCTATCCTCGTCTGTCCGAATCCTCCGAGAATTCTCTTTCTCTTCCCGAACGTTTTGAAAACAGGGATTCCTCTCACGCATAATTGGCAGGCCACTATCCAGAGCGAGCAATCCTTGAGAGCGAACAGCTTCACAATCAGTTTCCTGTGTCTGGCGAGCAGCCTTAATACGCTGCATTCAGAACCCGCGCTGCCGGAATGGTGGGATGCCATCGAATGCAAACTGGTACGCAAGGATTCATGGTACGACACCGAAGACGCGGCTCCCAAAGCGCCGGAAGAAAAGGTGGCTGCTGCGCGATTCAAGATAAAGCTCAACGCACAACTGATGGAGCTTCATGCCAAAGAGCCTGCACGCTGTGCGGAGGGCCGGATCAGGATCGCCGAACTTTACGGCGAGCTCGGCGACAAGTTTCGTGCCCTGTATCACTGGGGGCGCATCTGGATCGACTACCCGGAAGACAAATACCCCGCGTACGCACGAGTTCGAAAACAGGCGGCAGACACCGCGCTCAAAATTCTCGGCGACCAGGACGCTCCTTTCGAACAGGCGTTTTGGATCGAAAAGTGGCTGAAGGCATCGGGCAAGGAAGCCGCGCCTGGAGAGGCGGCGAAGCGATTGCTCACGCTGGCGAAAGCGAAAACCAACCTGTTGCAGACAGACGCTGCCTTGGCCTTGTTCAGCCAGGCCGAAGAAAAGGCAAAGGGCGATAAGGCCCTGAGCGCCGAGATTCTTTTTGCGAAGGCTTGGGCCCTCAATCTTGACGGCCAGACTGCCCAGGCCACTCGCATCGTTTCCGATTACATGGGCACGACGTCCAGTTGGGGATCAGCGTGGTATCGGGCCCGAAGCGAGCTCAACTCACTCGGCACCGCGCAGGGCAGCCGCGCTATTCCGCCGGAATCTCTGGAGCACAACGATCGCTACCGGGAAGCCCACCGCCTCACCGAAAGCGGGCGCAACGACAAGGCCCTCAAAGAATTTCTCCGAGTGGTCGAAGACTATCCGCACGCAACCGCGCGCAGGGATTACCGCCATGTCCAGGGCCTCACGACAGCCACTCTGGAGCGCATCAATCAACTCCCCGTCACACTGAAAGAAGATTACCATCGCTGGGCAGCATCCCGTCTCCGCCGCGTGCTTCGTAACGCGGGTAAAGATCGCGACATCGTCCCTCTCGCCCGGGCCATCCGATACTTCGGCCAATCTGAAGACGTCGCCCCCATCCGAAAAGCGCTCGCATCGCTCCTCCTCGAACAGGGCCGCGCCACCTTCGCACGTCACGTCTGGCCCCCCCTCGCAGAACTCCTGCCTCCGGCCTCCCACACCCCAACACCCTCACCCCAGCACCCGCCCAAACTCTCTGCCACGCGCATCATCGATCTCGCGATGAATGCGCTCACCTCGGATGACGTACTCCGCAGCCGCGGCGCCGGGCATACTTATCATCCCATGCTCGGCAGAATGTCCGGCGGCACGCTCTTCTTTCACCATCTCACCGGAGTGTTCGGGGTAGATGCAAACTCCGGAAAACTTCGCTGGACCTACGGGCCGCAGCGGAAGGCACAGGAAGCCCCGATGAAGTTGCGGAGCTATCGGGGCCGGGTTTACGAGGGCCTGGATCTGTTTGAGACCGCTGTCGATGGCCGAACCGTTCTGTGCCGGCAGGGCTACGTTGCGCCATCGGATGGCGGCCTGGCCTATTGCATGCGCGCCTTTGATGCACCCACGGGACGGCTGCTCTGGAGTACGGAAATGGATACGGACGACTCCACCTTTATCGCGTCCGAGGCAAAATTGATCGACGGCATCGCGTTCTATCACGAAGCTCAGATGGAAGAGCCCTTTGGCGTCTTCGTTGTCGCGCGCAACGCACGCAGCGGGAAGGTCATCTGGCGGTCCAGTCTGGGAACAGGCATGGGACAGTTCCGTTCAGACTGGTGGCTCCGGGTTGATCCGCGTTCGAAATCCGCGCCGCCGGCCTATCACGAGGGACTCCTTTACTCGGCCACCAATTTCGGTTTCATCGCCGCGCTCGACGCGTTGACCGGCGACCTGCTCTGGACGCACGAGTACGACCGCGAACATCCTGGTTATTCGTCCTCGGCGAGAATCTACATTGCGGTCCAATGCCAGGCTCCCCTCGTGGATGGCCGGTATCTCGTTTTTCGGCCACGGGACACGAGCAAAGTTTTCTGTGTTGATATCGAGAAAAAAACGCTCAAGTGGCAGCTACCGATATCCCGCTCCGCTCAAATCGCGGGAGTGCATAACGGCGGAGTGATGGTTGCCGATGAATACATACGTTCATTTGATCTCGCGACCTGTTCACTGCGGTGGAAATCGTCCGAGCCCCTCCGCTCGCTCGGCCGAGCCTTGCTGGCAGGAGAGTCGCTATTCGTACCGACCGCGAAACAACTGGTCGAAATCGCCGCGGCCACCGGAAACATCAAGTCCCGCCATGAGTGGAGCAAACCGGGCAACCTGGCATTGTCCCGCAGGGGCGAGGCGACATCGCTCGCGCGCTTTTCTCTGGACTCCGTGGATTGGCTTGGCCAGGCAGACAGCTCGACGACGCAACCGCAAAAGACAGCACAGCCGGCTAAACCGCTCCTCAACGAAAAACCATTTCGGGAGCCTTTCGGCATCCTTTGGAACGAAGAAAGAAATCATCCTCGACTGCTGAAAGTCGGCCCCGACCTCGGCACCGTTTACTACACCGCGGAAGGAAAACTCTTCTGCGAATCAGCCGGATTGCACCGACAGCTTCTCTGGCGGGTCCCTCTCCGGTCTCGGGTTTATCTCTCGAAATCCATCGGTAATCGTTTGTACCTTGTTACCCGATCCGAGCTGCGATGCCTGGATGCGCTCAAGGGAACGGACCTCTGGCGATACCGCATTCCCGATATGGAAAGAGCAGTGCAGCGCCGGGTTGCATTCACCGCGGATCACGCGGCCTTCCTTCACCGTGGCGAAAGCAGCAGCGTGACGCTGCTGAATGCGACCACCGGTGAAAAACTGTGGCAGGCTACTCGACGGAACCACAGCTTTGCTGAGGTCCACATTCTCAAGGACGTTGTGGGTGTCGTGGGGCAATCCGGTTCGAGGGCGGTTCAATGGTTTCCTTACCGCATCAAAGACGGGAAATTGGGAACGCCCGTCGTTCTGGAGCGTGCCGTAAAAGATGTGCTGGTGGTCACTGACGGCGAACGCCTCATCTCTGTGCCGCCCGTGGGCGGTGTGGCACGGGGTATAGATATCGTCGATGGCGAAGAGCTCTGGCTTGCCGAAATCCCCGTCGCGCCCAAGGACCGAAAGGTGAGCCTCCGCCTCACCGAAGATTATCTGATCGTTGAAGCCCCGTACAACTCCAAACAGAAGGTCGGATTGACCGTCGTGGAGACCGAAGACGGCCAGGAGGTTTTCCGCGGGTCCGGCGGGCAATCGATCCTGAAAGGCGACCTGCTTTATCGACTGGTTGAAGGGGAAATTCATGCCACCGAATACGGCATGGAATCGGACGCGTGGGACGCCTATCTCGAGAGTCCCGGCAGCGGCGCCCAACTCCTGTGGGCGGGCGATCGGCTGCTCGTGCTGAGCTCCCGCCATGCCTACAGGAAGGACTATCGAACTCACGATCTCATGCACGTGGTCCCACTGAAAAACGCCGGCTCCATCGAGCCCTTTCTTCTTCCCGGGGAAGGGCTCACCGGAGCGCACTATGCCGGCGGAGTCCTTTACATTACCACCTCACGCGCCATCTACTGCCTGGCGCCGATGTCTGCCTCCACTGATGAACATCCGGTGCGTTCCATTCTTTCGGACAGACAGTACGACGCGACTACCATGGGCTCACTCGCGCAGATGGACGGTCTCCTGAATGAATGGCGCGATACCGAAGCTATCGAGCTGATCGGCGAGACGGTGCAGGCGAAAGTCTATCTGAGATGGGATCAGGCCAACGTCTACCTTGCCGCGGAAGTCGATGATGCACGCCACGCCAATACCCAGGGCCGGCAGATGCTCTGGCGCGGCGACAGCATCGAAATCGGCTTCGACAGCCTTCATAACGACCGCACGACCATTGAAAACACCTTCGATGATTTTCGTTTCATCCTCGGCCTTGGACGCCATGGCCCGGAGCTGTTTTCAGAACCGCAGACCGCGGCGCGCCAACTGAAATTCGCCATCAAGCGAACGCCCCTCGGAAAGACTGTTTACGAACTGGCGATGCCCTGGAAGCTTCTGCGTCGAGACTACCGGCTCCGCCCCGGCTCGCGAACCACCATGGGCTTCAACGTTGCCGTCAACAATCTAAGAGACAACGGCACGGTCGAGACAACCGCCTGGACCCCCGGGCTCACCGGAATGGCCGATACGAAACAATTTGGAACCGTGCGATTCCGGGAGCTGCGGCCCGAGCTGCTCGCCGAGTATCGCGCGCTCATCGATGCGGTCCCGGATGCGCCAGAGAGCTGGGGTCTCTTGCAGCAGATTCTAGCCACTTACAGAGGCGTGACTCACGAACGCCAGCGGACAGGCGAATACGAAAGTTTCGTTCGCAAGCATCCCAAATCTCCTCACGTTTCAAAAGCGCTTACCGAGCTGGAACGCCTTTATTCCGCGGCCGAAATCAGGAACCCGAGAGAGGCATGCGAGAAGTTGATCGAAACCGCAGGCGTTTCTGAAAAGGAGGCCGGCGAATTTCGCGGCCAGAAAAAGTTTGTTCAGTGGATTTACATCGACCCCAAAGACGCGGTCTATGAAGTCATGCTGGAGTTCAAGACCAAGGCCGGCTGGAAGCATCGCGCCTACTGGGGACAGGACATCCTGCGCATCGGCAACCCCGGCACAAACTCGAGACGATACGCGGGACCGCTGCCAAAAGCCGGCGCCTGGCATAAGCTCGAGCTCCCGCTCAACGTCCTCGGCCTGGAGGACGAGACACTTCTCGGCATCGCATTCAACACATGGGGCAGCAAGGTCATTTTTGACAGCACTACCATCGTGACGGCTAAAGGCGAAAAAGTCTTGATCGACGATGAGCTCCCCCGTGGTTTCGGACCGACCAAATCTTCCTGGCGCAAGAGGTGGAAGCCGTGGAAATGGTTTCGTACGCCGGTTCATTCAGGTCGCATGTCTCACGCCAGCATGCCAAAGAAAAAAGAGCCTTATTACAACTATGCGATGGAAGCCGTCGCCGAAGGCCGCTCCCTCTACGAGCCTGAACGGACCCAGACATCCGAAGGCGCCGCCGGCAGTATCGAAGTTTATCGCAAGGCCGTCGCCGCGATGCCGGGCTCGAAACAGGGCTGGAATTTCTTCCAGAAAATTCTCGACGCGTACCGTGCCAGGAAAGATCAGCCCGGTCTGAGAAAAGAGCTGGAGTCCTTTGTCCGCAGTCATCCGGCCTGTTCGAACACCTCTATCGCCCTCGCCGAATTGAAAAAGGTCGTGGATGCCTCCGGCGGTGACGGGCTCTTCGTCGCCGGCCAGTTGATCCGGCAGGCGAAGGTCAGCAGTTCCGAATCGCTCAAGTTCTATTCACCCACGGCAAGGCCTTGGACTTCGTGGAACCTGATCGGCCCGTTCGAAAACCCCGGCGGGCGCAAAATGAAATCGGCCCTCGAAGTCGAAAAGAAACTGGACGCCATTGCCAGGTACCTTCCCTCCGGCAAGCCCGCTCCGGAGAATCCGGATCCGAAAAAAGAGAAGAAAGGCGAAATGGGCAGTGCAAACAAGCCGGTCGAGTGGCGTGAAGCTGCCGCATCACAGGACGGCATCATCGATCTGGCAAAGCTGGTCAGTACGGCCGAAGAGGCCATCGCCTACGCGCTGACCCGGGTGGAATCGCCCGCGGCCATGAACGCCTCCCTCTTCATCGGCGCAGAAGAAATCGCCACGGTTTTCGTAAACGGCGAAAAAGTCGCTAGCGAAGTTGGAGGCGGTGCCATCAAAGATGCGAACGCAGTTCCGATCAAACTCGAGAAAGGCAAGAACACCGTTCTCATCAAAATCGGCACCCAGGGCGGCGGCTGGCGTTTCATCGCTCGTTTCGGATATCCCGATGGCCGGCCGCTGGAGCTGAAGGTGTGGGAGAAGAAGTGAAGCCGCAAATCACCGGATGACATCGACCTGTTGATATCCGCCAGCGCTATCGGTCAGTCTTGTTCTTGACCGTGAGAGGTGCGGGCCGTGTCGGTGATCTTGGTCGTTGCGTTTTGAGATGAAATGATGAATTACCGACTGATGAGTTCAGCCATCATCGCCGCCACACTTTTCGGCTGCGGCCGACCTGACCCCGCCCGGCCCGTCGAGTGGAAAGTGCCTGCTATCCGCTACGAAACGGGGAAGGAAATCATCTATTCGGGGAAGGTCGGCCGCAGCAAGTTCGGAGGATATGCCATCCAGAACTTGAATGTGCTTCCTATAGCGGTGCATCTGCAGGACACCCAAGACAGTTCTGCTTTCACGGTCGGCGAGACCGTCGCGGTTCGTGGTATCCTCCGAAGAAAGACGATCGGCTCCGATGACCCGAAATCCCAAGTACTGAAGCAGGACCTGTTCTTTATGGCCGAATACAAGGTCCTCAAGCAAAACAACGGATTTGAATGACAATTTTCAGGGGCGAAGCCCCGGTCGTTTACCTAGCCCAGCCCAACGGGCTGGGTTTAGAGAAGGATTGCCATTCAGGGGCAACGCCCCGGCCAATTGCAGCAGGTTAGTTAGTCGTGCAAATGATCGGGGCGTTGCCCCTTTGATTGTGCTTCATTACTTCTTCCCAGCCCGCCGGGCTGGGCTAGGCAAACCGGCGCGGGGCGTTGCCCCTGAATTCCGTAAAGACACCCCCGTCTTGACCTACTAACGACCCCAGGGCGCGAGCGGCATTGCACCCAGCTTGGGT
>Ga0187827_10001936_pt1 | contig 29164 bp, 13 predicted proteins | sample ETNtaG_39_FD_167969 | JGI IMG/M metagenome (GOLD analysis project Ga0187827, IMG submission 167969) | Marine microbial and viral communities from oxygen minimum zone, Eastern Pacific Ocean - ETNP2014_SV_150_PacBio MetaG (Illumina Assembly) | ecosystem: Environmental > Aquatic > Marine > Hypoxic...
GTTTATAACTTCTCGAACGAAAAGGTACAGGGAGTTGTTGACATCATTGCGCCCGAAGGATGGAAAGTCACTCCCCAGAAGCTGAAGGTCTCGGTTGGACCAAAAGCGCCCGAGAAGCTGAATGAAAAGGGCAAACCAATTCCGAATCCGGACCGATACCGGAAGACCTTCCCCTTGCGCATTCATGTGCCGATTGATGCAAAAGGTGATGTCTATCACCTGTACGCACAAGCGTCTTTTCAGGGCAGGCCGAAGGAGAAGGTATCCCTGGACAACATCCGTGTACATTCCCCGCTGCGGATCCATGAAGGCCTGACGGATCCCATGTCTCACAATCCCCTTGTGGAAGTGACAGTCAGAAACCCTCTGAAAACGGACCTCGCCGGGACTGTGAAACTTGTGGCTGAGAAGGCGGTCACCGTGCAGCCGGCGAGTGTTCAACTGAAGCCTCTGAAGCCGGGCGAAGAAAGGCGGCTCCAATTCCGAATCAGGTCGAAGGAGCCGAAGCCGTTCAATCACTATGATGTGACTGCCGAGGCGATTCTGAATGGAACGACAGTGATACGGACGGAGACTCTTGATTTTTTCGTCATCGTTCCCGCTCCTGAAGCACCGAAGATCGACGGCATGCTGACTGAATGGCAAACGGCACATCCGTTCCATCTCAGGTACCCGAACCTGGAAGGCGGTGCGCCTTTGTCTGATCGGTGGATGCAGGACAACTACATCTACCACTTCCGCAAGGCAGGCTACCAGGCGAAAGCCTGGCTCATGTATGATCGCGACTATCTGTATATGGCGTTCGATGTGCAGGATGACTGGGTTACCGGCGAGCTCGCAGCGATCTACGCTTATACCGGACTGCTCGATCACGCGGACGAGCAGATGGTAGTCATCGATGCGGATTCAAGCGGCGCTGTAAATCTGCGCCCGGACGGTCTGGCCGAGCGATCCTTTGTATTCATGCCTCGCGGTCCCCGTGAATCGCCCTACACCGGCAAGTTCGCGGATCCGTTCCCGGTCTTCAAGGAGCCAGGACACGCCGCAACATCCAAAGGGTTACGTTCCAGCCCTGCAATTCTTACGTCCCGAACCGCACTCCACCCGAAGGCATCGCATCCATGCCCGGAAACGTCCTCTTCAGCGCAAGCGGCAAGGTCGAGTTGGAGACCACTGAGAAGCATGCCGCAAAGGATCGGTCTCCCCTGGAAATGCGCGACGGAACGGTCATCGCCGATCCGCTTTTCTTAAACGCAGAAGGCGGCGACTACCGTTTCGCCCCGGCTTCACCTGCACAAGGCATGGGTATCCATCCAATAGACACCAGCAAGGCTGGCAGAAACTCATAGCCACGTCCGAATGCCCTTCGGGGCCACTGGCGGCCGCACTCCGGTCCCATGTCTCCTTCCTTCCTTTCGTGTCCCAGTCGAGTCTCCACGGACATAGGCGCCCTTTCGGGGCTCCGATCACTTTGCTCCGTTGAGAGTCTGGAGCATCTGAGTCATATCTGCGAGGAATACCGGCAGGTAGTCTTCTGCCAAGTACCTGCGGTCTTCTCGGATCTCGATACCCAGGCCGCTGGCGAGGAGGTCATCGCGTGCCGCGCGGATTGCTTCCCTCATCTCTGCCGAAAAAATGTAGTCGTCCGCTCGCTCCTCGTCGATTGACCAGACTTTACGCCACAAAACGGTCAGCCCACGGACCAGCGCGCGCCAATCAATCCAACGGGGATTCTCCGAATTCCCCAGTAGTACTGAGCCCCACTTCTCTTTGTCGATGAAATAGTGTTTGGTGCGGCCGGCCTGTCGCATGGTCAAGACTTCAGCGTCGGCCAGCCCTATCAGCAGTTCCCGAACGCGCATGTGATTATAGCCCAGCAGATTGGCGATTCGTCTGGCGTGTCCTCCGTCTGTCGAGAGTAGAAAAAGGATCACGTCAGCGCGTATGCCGATACCAAATACGGCCCGGCACTTGAACACTGCGTTTACCGGTGAGGACATGTTTACCGGTTGGGTCATCCCGCGGGTCTTGATGGGCCTTCTCAGCAAACCGTAACGATCGAAGTGTTTGTCTCGCTGTTTGAAAGCGGCCTGCCTGCTGTTCCGTTGAGAGTTGAAGAGGGCTTCGACGGGCTCGCAAGACTCCATTTTGCGAGCCAGCCCGCGCCATTTTGTTGACTTGTCAAGCTCAGCCAGCCATGAGGCTATGGCACCCATCGCGGGTCTGCAGCCAACATCATCAGCATTGAGGATCGTGGTTAATCTCTGCGTGTTCACCCATTCACCGTTGCAGCGAAGCCAATCGAGCACTTCATCAAAGACGCGTGCATCTTGACGGCCGATCTCCGATGTGAAGGCCAGGACCGGTTCCGGATCAATGAACCAGCCATCATGGCCGCGCAGAGAACCGGCAACTCCCATCTTCTGCCACTGGCGCCAGATGAAATTCAGCAGGCCTTGTCTGAACTCATTCCGGAGTTTTCTCAGCGATCTGTTCATAGCCCAATCTCAAAGCTACATAACGCACCTGACAGCGAAACCAGGACGAAGTTTTCCGGCTCAGCAGCCAATCGACCGCGGCCTGCAACTCCTCTTCCGATGGCTTCAGCCATTGCATCAAATCTTCCATATGGTGCGGCTGAGCTTTGGGGTCCGCGGCCGCGAGAAGTTTCAGATGAATCTGGTCAAGCCGATGAATGAAATAAATGGCCAGCGAGGGGCCATACTCACGCCGCTCCGACCGGTCCATCATCCCTTCCGGGATCCCATAAATTTCCAGGACATCTTTGGGGCCGAGATTCAACCAGTCCGGATCCAAGCCAAGGTCGAATCCCACTTTCGCTACCAGACTCACGAAGTCATGCGGCAGTGAACTCCCAATCTGGAGCTCGAAGCCATCTTGTCTTTCATTGACGATCGTCAGGACATCAACATCCCTTGTCGTTCGCTGAGCGATATCCATGACATTGAGAGCGCCGCCACCGCATACCACGAGCGAGATGGGCTCAGTATGTTCGTAAAGCATGCGCGTTCCGAGCCGCTGAAGCGCACCGTGGATGTCGTTAGGGTTACCAAATGACATAGGATTTTATAGCATACATAATGGATGCTATAAAGCAACCATCGTAACCATTGTAATCCCCGCCTCGTATCCTCCCCCATACCTCGTTTCTTGTTCCCGGCTATGGTGCCAGGACGGTGGAGCAGAAGACGTTGCTCCCTGCTTCAACGAAGACGGTCTTGGCGCGATCGTTCGACGGTCTCTGAATCCGCAGCTCTTGTCACGTCACCTCGCTTATCTGAACCACTCTGTTTTCCCGGGACGACAGTTCAGTGCCCCAGGCCATGGCGAGGGACAGAATGTTGTCCGTGGCATCCGTTGGTGGGATCCGATTCTCTTTGACCGCTTCAAGAAATTCCCGGCACATCATGGATGGTCCATCCAAGTCTGCTTTGAGAAGAGGCAACTCTCTTTCCTCCTCTGGTTCGCGCCGGTAGAGAGTCACTGGCGTGTCGTTGCCGTCTCCTTCGAATTGGATACGACCCTTCGAGCCTTCGATTCGCCAGTTGCCGGAATAGGGCGTCACCTTCCCCTGCGCCACGTAGCTGCCGCTGTAAGTAACGACGGCTCCATTCGAGAATCCGTAAATGGCCTCTAATACCGTAGGGCCATCGCAGTCGTTCCAGCCAGGATTCCAGCTTTTGGCGAACATCCATTCCGGATCGGCGCCAAGTACCCAGCGGAGGCCATCGAAGTGATGAATGGATTGATTCAGCATCAGAGGCAGAAAGAGGCCTTCGGTCGGCCGCCATCGGATGAAAGTGACATTGACAGTCACGACCTCGCCGATATCTCCTTTTTCTACAGCATCCCGTGTCGTTAACACCCCCGAGTGGTACCGATAGTTCTGTGAGACGGCGATTCGCAGACCTTTCTGTTCGGCTTTCTGAATCAATGCCACCGCGTCTTCATGCCTTTCCACCATCGGTTTCTCAATAATCACATTGAGGCCGGCATCCAGCGATTCATCCAGGCACTTGAAGTGAGCAGGATTGGCCGAGCAAATTGTGCCGACGGTGGCTCCCGTCGCTTTTGCAGCAGCGCCGATACTCTCGAACCGCATCGGCGCCGGCACCTCCAGTTCATCACACGCGGCATCAAGGATTTCACGGTTGATATCGACTACGCCAACGACCTCCATGCCCGCCTGCTGCGCCCACTTGTACCATGCCTTTCCCCGGTTTCCCATCCCAATGCAAATGCCTTTCATGTGCTGTCTCCTCGAACTCAAAAGGAAAGGAAGAGTTATCCGTCATTTCTTCGGGTCCGGCACCGTAATAACCCGCGGTCTTTACGACTCCTGAATGCATCGTGGCATCAGGGTTATTGTCGCCGGCACTGCGATTGAGATACGAGCCATTGAAAATGCCATGTCCTGCTTTCTCAAGTGGCACGAGTTTGCAGGTGTTACCTGCTTCCTTCATATCCCGGGTAAAGCGTCATAGACGAGCCCTTCTTTGCGTTATCCCCTATTTCTTAGTCTTTGCTCTCTGGATGTCGATTTGGCGGTGCTTCGCCGTTTTCAGCTTGTCGGTCCGGAACGGGAACGCTGGGTGTCCATCGAGGTTGTAGAGGTTCCCGGTCAGGTGCCTCGCCCAATTATAGCGCAGGCCGATGATCTGCTTCGGATCCGTGATCTTGTCGCTCCAGGCTTCGATGGTGTCCCTGCTGATGATCTTGACCCTTGGGGTGACGATCTTATTGACGCCGACCTTGGGCCAGGCCCAGTGGATGTCAGGCTTCTCTATTGATTTATCAAAGGCCAGAATCGCGAAGCCGGAGAGCTCTTCGTTGCTGTTTTTGTCGATGCTCACTGCCCATTCTTTGCTGGCAACGCCTTTCCTTCCTTTGTAAGGCGGATCACAGAGGACCGCTTCCATCTTCGCAGCGGTCAGACCCTTGCCGACGTGGTCAAAGGTGACGATGAATTTTGTTCCGACCAGCTTGTGTGACTTGTAACGCGGCCCGGAGCAGGCAGTGTCTTTGTCGTAATCATGGGCCAATGCCAGCAGAGCAAGCCGCCCGCCCTGTGCTTCTTTATTATAGCCGTGCACATTGTTGCTTTCGCCGATGTCGATGAGATTCGCAACGTCCGTGTTCGGCACCAAATCGACAATGGCCGACTGTGATTCGCGGAAGTCCGGCCAGCCGAAGCCAGGCTGATACCCATGTTTATCCTCTTCGGGGCTCTTGGCAGGAGGGCCGCCCGCGAGCTGGGCAACATAAAACGAGAATTCCCCGCAATCCCAGCTCTTGCGCCAGGAGGAGATCATTGCAGCCAGCTTGTCGCGGTAGTAGTAGTCATCACCAATGCTGTTCTCGCCCTGGTACCAGATCGCGCCCTTGATTGTGAAGGGCATGCACGGCTCGACCATGGCGTAAAACATGGAGGTGGGGAAGCGGCGAATGGAAGGCTTCTCGTTCCAGCTCTTACGGTGTGCATCGTATTTGATGGGGTAGTCGGGGTCCTTCCGGAGTGTCGGCAGGTCAGTGAAGGATTCGATGAGGGCACCGCCAGTGGCTGCCATGATGATGCCGACCGGGACGTTGAGTTCGCCCTTGAGCTTCTGAGCAAAGTAGAACGGATTGGCCGAATGATTGTTGATGGTCTTCGGTGAAATGACATCCCAGGTAAACGGTGTGCCAAATCGCTTTTCCTGGCACCCGCCGTAACCGGGTTTGGTCATGCGGATCAAGGAGTTCTTTGAGAGCTCGATGGCTCTCTCCCTGTTCTTGATGCGCTGCTTGATGCCCCAGGCCATGTTGGACTGACCGGCCGCGAACCAGACCTCACCCACGAGCACGTTCTTCACTTCAATCGTCTCACTGCCGAAGACCTTCAGGACGCGGCTTTCAGCAGAGGCTTTCATGGGATACAGATAAATGAGCCAGTGGGCCATGGGCTGGCCATCCCTGGATCTCGGGTACGTGTCTCTGAGGAGATGGCGTTTGCGTCGGCCGTCGATCAGAAATGACCCATCGCTGGGCTCCGGGGGGATGTTCGTGGCGTCGGCCACGGTCGATTTCTTTTGACCGGCAAACTCAACGGTGATCTTTTCGCCAGGCGTCGCATACCCCCAGATGGCTACCTTCGCGCCCTTTTGCAGAACCATGTTGTCGCTGATGATGTTGGCCAGTCTGACTTCCGCGGAAGCTGATGTCGCCAAACTGATCAGGCCAATAGCCGTCCTTATTGATGCCTCCAGCCTATTTGACCGACGCAACGGTGATCCTTAATTCCTCGCCTGCCTTGATCTTTACTTGCAGACCTTTTGCTAGCTGCTTGCCGGAGTACTCTTTTTGATCATCACCCAGCCCACTGATCGCATATTTGCTGCCGGCTTCCACCGTAAACCACTCGGGGAGGGTGTTCATGCGCGGCCAGTCCTTCTTGAATCCCATGTAATCGCGATGACGCGGAATGTCGAACACGAGCTTTCCTTCGTATGGCTCACCCGACTTCAGAAAAATCGATATCCCCCCATCAATATCGACGGCGCCCAGCTTGAGATCGTTTCGCCACGGTCGGGCAATTGTCCCGCGCGTATGCATCAGCGCGTGCATAATGCACGTCCTTACCCCGTTAGACTGCAGCTTCATCGTTCCCCACAACCTGCCCGTATCCAACGGATCATTAAAACGAACGATATTCGCGGCTACTTCGCGGTCAGCCCAGGTAAGCCCTTCGGAGATCGGCAGCCGGTTCATAATATATAGCCCGCCCTCAATAGAATCGGCATATCCATCGATTGATCCTTCCCACCTGTAATTCTTGTATTTCGGCTTCTTGAGATTACGAAGCGTCTGTTCCATGTGCGCTTGATAGACCGGCTTGCCCGCCACCATGTCATAGCAGAGATAGGCCACATAGTTGTAGCCCCAACCATCACTCAAACCGCTTCTGGGATTGCCGAGGCGATTGAACATGATGCCGTCTTCGTTGATCCCCTTTTTGAGGATCTCATCCATCATCTTTTTCATTAGCGGAAGATATACCATTGCCTTCTGAGGATTATGTTCGGACTCCACTCCCAGCAGAAGACCCAGACCGCCGATAATCTCGCAGGCATGGTCACGAAGCCCCCTGGGCACAAAGCCACCCGGCAAAAGGTAGTAATCCGCGATCCGTTCTGCATATTCCAGATATCTCTTCTCACCGGTCATCGTGTACATGCGGGCAAGCGCCTGAATCTGCTCGCCATTGACTTCAAGATTCTTGGAAGGAATCTTTCCATAGTCTGTATCAATTGTGGGGGCCGACCATATCTCATCCTGCACAGCCCTCATTCTGTCGAACCATTCATCCTTGCCGGTAACTTCAACGATGGCTATCAGTCCGTCCTTAACATATTCGCTTCCATCAAAGGTGTTCCTGGGATTAGTAAAGTAACCTTTCTTGCAGTGCTTGATCTCTGCATGCAACGCCCCGCGTACGGGCCCTTCGAGAGCATCAAGGTCTGTCAGCCACGCCGCCCATACCAGGAACGGATAGCAGTCGGCCCAGGCGTCACGGTAATTGAAATGACCATCCGGATGATACAAGCCTGTGTCCGGCTCTATTTTCTTGAGCGCCACTTCATGCAGCCAACGCTGCACTTTACTAATTGTGTAGCTCGCAATCTCAGCCGACCGCTCAAGCGGGTCAGCGGGCAGTTCTCTTCGAATGTCCTCACCAGAAGCAACAATACCGCTGGAGCCGCGTGGAGAGTAACCACCGACAGCTCTGGTCTTGAGCCTCACCTTGCTGACAGCTCCCTTGGCCACATTGCCAGTGTCCTTTCCCGCGGGATCGGTTAAACGCACCTCGGCGATGAAGGCAGCTTTGCCGCCAGAATGCCTTATCGTGACCTCGAATTTTTCACCCTTGATGTCACCAGGCATCGCAATTCTCTTCCAGCGAAACCCGTTGTATCCGCCAGCTTCAACTTTCTCCGATTTACCGTTAATCACGATAAGGGCCGTACGCGCATCGCCCTTGGAACCCCACAGGAGATCAATGACCTGGCCAGGTGCAGGGCTAACATCAATCTTCAGGTCAATCTGCTGTTTACCCAGAAAAATATAGGGAGTGCCGGCATAACTCTCCGCCGCCTTCTCGAAACGTATCCAGGCGAGCGCTTCACCCGGCGGCGCCTCTTCAGCCCTCACGCCTATCCCAGTAAACAGCACAATTATTGCGGTCAGGAACATTCTGTTCTTCGTCATAATAGTCATTCTCACGATAGTGTTTTCCTTCGGTTCTGAACGTCTCAATCATCTCAAGATAGGCAGAAGCGTAGTCTGCGGCAAACTTGGCCCTGTTCGGTTCCTTGAATCTTCTGACTCTTGTGTCATTGGTGCCGAGTAATGACGACAAGTCGAGACGGCCATTGCAGATGACATCCGGCTGATGGGCCGCGGCGCTCGGTATCTTCGCTTGCCGCCGACGAGTGCGTGGTGATCAGGATTGGCTTCCTTCACCTGCTGTCGTCGGTGGTCGTCATGACCTATTCACTGAGTGTTTATTGCCACTGCTTCAACCACTCCTGCCGAAGTTTCTCCCTACGGGCCCTTTCCTTGGGATCTCGGATGATGCCGCCCATTTCCGCGAACTTGCGCGGCTTCTGGAATCCCCCGCCAGTCGGCGAGAATGCCCAGTGCTCGAGCTGCACACCGCGGGCGCGCTGGCGGCAGACGTTGAAATACCAGGGATACGCGTTGGACGGCATCCGGCCCGCCAGGCCGTTGTCTGGGTCGATGTTGGCCTGTTCCTCGCTCGCTATGGGGATGCGGATTTCGATCGACCATGCCTTTTCGCCCTGATGCACACCGACCTCAGCGTTTGAAGACCAGATGGTCTTCAGCCCGTTCCGGTGATCGATATCCGCCAGCGCGCCGGAAGGACTGATGCACAACTGGTAATGGGCGTGGACCTGAGTCTCGATCAGGATCTCGACCTCATCGCCGTTCCAGATGCCGGTGTCGTCGTTCGTCTTTGCTGTGATGTTGAGGTTCTTCATGTCAGGCTCCTCGCACACGACGCCCATGTATAGCGAGCCCTTGGCCCAGAAGATATGGAAGCGGGTCCGTATCTTCGTGAGCTTGCCGGTGACCAGGTTGCGCAGAGGATAAGTCCTAAGCTTGTGCCACGCCGCTTCGTCGAGCTTGCCGTCGAGCGTGACTTCAGCATCCTCCAAAGTGACGAGCACAGCGCGGGGGACGTTATCGCGGGGCATGGCCAACTGCTTGCGCCGGTCCTTGAGTGGATCGATGTACTCGGCGATGAGCGCGACGCGCTGGGCATAGGCCGATCCCTCGGGCACCTTGGCCTCAGCCGCAGTCAACAACTCGAAGACCTTGTCGATCTTCTCGACCTTCTTCAGGTCCATCCAATTCTGCTCGGAGTACTCGATGAATGCCTTCATCTCATCGCGCGCCGGGCCGTAGAAGAGGGTGTAGTATTCATCCAGAAGGGCGTCGAGGCCTTGAGCCGCGTCCCACCAGAAGCGACCGGTTACGTACACATTGAGATCTGTGACGACGTTGGCGTCCTTTGCGTTCCGAAGGCCGTGGTAAATCTCGATGTAGTCCCCGATTGAAATGCCCTTCAATTGGCGCAGATCCCAGGCGATGGCGCGGGGGAAGAAAGCTGGAGTGAATTGGCCGGCCTTGCCAGGCACGGCATAGCGATAATATTCGTACTGATAGAAGTGCTTGCCGCTCTCGGGCAGTTTCTCCAGCCAGCCCTTGCGGAGGTCCTGGAAGAACTTGCGCTCCTCAACGTTCTGATCGAACCCGCTCCGGTGCTGAGCGATGGTGACCATGAGGTTGGGGCTGAGCTTATCGATGTTTGTCGGCGGCAGCATGTAAGTGGTGTACGCCATGCCCACGACTTTGCGGTTGGGGTGTGTCTTATAGACCTCTCGGGCAACCTTATTGCAGTAGTCCCACACGTAATTCGAGAACTGGCCGCGCCACCCGCGTTCGGGCTGGCCTTTGCCCTCGCAAAGCTCACACTGGCAGATGCTGGTGAACCCGTCCACCGGCATGACCGACTCCATTGGCAAGTCAAATGTGTCGAACATGGCGCGGATGAATTGGACGTTCGCTGCGATCAGCGCGGTCGAGGAGAGGCACGGCCGGCCATGTTTGGCAAAGCGGTCCTCCGTGATCCGGCGTCCGGCCATCAAAGCATAGTATTCGGGGTGGGCCCTCTTCGTCTCTTCGCGGCCGATGACGTAGTTAACACCGTGGCCGCGGTAGCCTTCGCCGACTACGTCCGGCGCCTGGTTAAAGCCCATGCGCAGTTGCCACATCACGTCCTTCACGTCGCTGATGAACCGCTGGCCGTACAAGTAGGGGTAGCGCAGCTCAAAATCCGGACGCACGGTCTTCTTCACTTCTGGCAGCGCGATGTCGATTTTCCTGGGCACGATCTCGCCCAACTCGCCCGGCATGTACCACCGCACCCCCTGCATGCGCAGGAAAGCGGCGACCGCGTTGTAGGAGCCACGCTCGTCCATCTCCCAGAGGTCCAGCTCCCGGTTATGCTGCTTCCAGAACTGGCTGAACGGCAGTCCCCAGTGCTCTCCCGTGGCCTTGTCCCACTCCTTCCAGAGAGGATGCTCGTACTTGCTTTCTTTTCCGCGAGCCACCCACGCTGCCTTCTGAGTCGCCAGCTTCATTAGGCCCTTTGGCTCCCATTCTCTATCGCGGCCAATCAGGACGAGCCAGTTCTCTCCGGACACGATGCGGTACGCGCCATGGGGAAGGTCCTCACTGGAGATCTTGAGCTGCTCAGTGTGTGGGCTTTTGCCTACGTACACCTGCACGGGAACGTCCTTGCGTGGCGTGGTGCTGATTGGCAGCTTCGCCCCCGTTATCTTCTCTACATATTTCTGAAGATCGCTCGCGGCGATTTTGACGATGGGCGCAGGGTTCTCAGCGATGATGATTTCGCCCAGAGCCATGCCGTCCTTGACGATGAACGATTCGCCCCGTGCCGCTGCGCAAGATAGGGCAAGCAGAAACAGCAGGCATCGTTCCGTTCTATCTCTCCTTGAATAAGTCATGTGTTCGCCTTCACTACTCGTGATAGCCATGCCCGAATGTCACGGTGTACTCCGTTTTCCGGGAGGGCTCGACCAATCCGGTGATCGGATACTGGCCGGGGATTTCCTTCGCCTCCACGACCACTTCGTAACGGCCGTTTTCTCGCGTTCGCGCGGAGTCGTTAGCGGTGATCACCGACGCGGGCGCTGCAAAGGTTGCGCGGCCTTTCTCGTCCGCATAAAGACTGTCGTAGTTAAAGGCGACGCTCTTGTCCTTCACGTTTCTGCCTGTCAGGCTGATGTTGATCTTCGGCATCGGGCGGCCGTTCTTGTCCATCACCGTCAGCCCTATCTTCCGCATCAATCGCACTTTGGTTCTACCCAGACTCCACAGGCTCTTTTCCGCCTCGGCGGCCAGATCCATGTTCAGCAGATCACAGTCTCCCCTCAGCTCAATTCGCGAACCGGCCCCCGCCCGGATCCACGTGCCGGTTCCCTTGTCCCGAGACCGGATGTTCATGGTCAGGGCCAGGTCGGCGAAATCCGCGACAGCGATGTCAGCGTCGATCAGCACGCCTTCCTGGTCGAGGCTCATCACCGCCGTGTCATTTACTTCCCGCGCCATCATTTCCAGGGTACAGCCGAGGCCGTTGACCGTGATCGTCCTTTTGGCCTTGCTGTAAAGGACGCGAGGTCGCAGGCTCTTTCTGCCACCGATCAATCGCAACTTCGGCCAACCGAAAGTATCGGTATGGAGAGCTGTCCCGGTGTTCTTGAGATGCGTGTCCTTAATGACGCCAAGCCGCTTCTGTCCCGCGGGGTTGGTCTTCATTCCCCAATCCAACTGGCGAAGGTTGAATGCCAGCTCATACCCGTCGATTGGCGCCAGCAGGGCTTCGTCGTGCGGAATGGCAATCTCCAGGCGATACCCTTTCTCAATCGGCTTGACCGCGACCCGCGACGATGAGGTCTTCGTCCGGGACAGTCTCATGACCTGCGCCTTCCCGGACGAGGAAAAACAGTATTGGTAGTCCAACTGATCCATTGCGCGATGGCCTTCCAGATTCAGAAGGTTGAGATATATCTCCAGACCGTCTCCTGACCAGAGGCGCGGGACTGAAGCGGTGTTGATGACCTCGTCATCCTTCAGTTCCGCCAGGACATATAGGTTCCGCTCGTCCCATTTGGTCTTGAACCGGGACGCGCCCAGTTCGGTCCAATCCGCATCACCCCAGTCTTTTTCTTCCCCGTCAATTGCCGTCGAAGCTCGGCTGTAGGTACACCTGTACGCTTGATCGGAAGCCGGCGAGTCTGCCCGGCGGGCGTACTCCGCGGCCTTCTGACCCCAGACCAGGGCTGGTCCGGACGAGCCTGCCGTGAGCATCTCCAGCGCCACATTGCGGCAAACCATCGCCCGCGCATAAGAGATGTCGTCCCTGGGCTCGAGGCCGTCGAGGACGCGCCAGACCTTTTCCCGCTCCTTCCTGCCGCTTACGGCCGCCAGTTCGGCCATGGCCCGGTCAACCCGTTTCCCGTCGTAATTGCCAAGATACAGAATGGTCCCTTCACCGGGGGCCAGCGACAGACTGAGAGTCGTGTAACCGTCGCCTACCCGCGCGAGCGCCGGAAACCGCTGTCCCAGGGATCGAGCGAATTGCCGTTCATGTAATCGCGAGCGATGCTGGTAGCCACCGGGAAGTCCGAGCCGCGCTTGAGGGCCGCGTAGACTTTCTCAATGAAGGTCGAGTAACAGTCCTTGCGGTATCTGCGGTACTCGTAGATCAGCGGCAGGTCTTTCTCCTGCATGGCGTCAAACATCGTCTTGGTCGGTAGGGAGATGTCTGCGAAGGTTTGATAGTCGGAACCCCAGGAGCGGTTCAACGTGTCGATTTCGCCGAATTTCGCAGCCAGCGTGTCCTGGAACCCCTTCTTGAAACGAAGGGAATAGCCGACCGGCTTGCTTTCCGCGGGCTTGAAGAAGCAGACTTCAGACACCAGGAACAGACAAGCGATCATCTCCTCGTTCTGCTTGCAGATCTTTGAGTACGTCGAGTAATGATCCTCCAAGGTCGTCATGACCTTGGGATTCAGGAACTGGAATTGATGATGGCACCCGCCGTATTTCTCGGACGGGTAGGCCACGCCATCTTCCGTAGATTCGTAATACTCCTCCGGTTCGGCGTTCGCCCTGGCTAGAAACTCCGGGTCAAGCCATGCACCAATCGGGACAACGGTCGGCCTCGCCCAGCCTTTTGTCCTGTAGGGTGTGAGGGTGTCCTTATACCATTCCCAATTCGAAAACTTGCCGGACTTCAGGTCGAGTTTTGGATCCACATGCATGGTTATTTCCGGATCCAGCCACTGGGTGGCAAACAGGCTGTACCATCCCCGGTTCCGTGCGCCGAAAATGATGTGTGTGGGCTTCCCGTTGCTGTCAAACATCCTGTCAGGGCGCGCATGGGGAGTAACCGGCGCGGGCGCCCAGCCGGCTCGTTCGCAGGCTTGCTTGAAGAGTGTTGCCTGCGTGCTCGCCACATCGTTCCGGATGTGCTTCAGTTTCTTCTCGAACTCCACCAGTGGCGCCTTGGCGCTCTTCCGTTTCATGACGCTGTGCATCATCTTTCGACCGGCGAAACCGTTGGCCGCGTAAAATCCCCACGGCTTCACGGGGGTGAAGAGCTTTCCATAGCGATCCGTCATCACTTTGACATAGAGCTCCCGGAGAGCGGTCAACTTGTCCCGGTATTCCCAGACCGCCTTCTCCAACTCCAGCACCCGCTTCTCCGAGTCCACGCCGGGCAGATAATGCGCCGCCCGGCGCAGGCTGTAGAGGTCCGACAACAGCCGGGACCATTCGCACAGCAGGAAATTGCAGGTGTTGGCAAACTCCAGGATCTCCTCCCCGCTTTGGAAGGTCATGCCCAGCCATGCAGGATCCGGTTCTGCCACGTTCCCGTCTTCCACGCTCCAGGCCGTGAGCTTGAACTCGTCGTAGAATATTTCCTGCCCGTTCGTGTAGACATCCAGCGACAGGACATCCTTGATATCCGCCGGTAACACCCGGTCGCGGGTCACCACGCTCCATTTCGGCTTCATGCGAATGTTGAGTATGGGGTAGCGCCTGGAATGCGTTATGAACCACACGACATGCCGCTTGCCGTCGGCCTTCAGGCACGAGAGACCGATCGTGGGATGGGCATACTGATCGCCTTTGACCCGGAAGCTGAGGGTTACCTTGGCGCCGGCCAGCTTCTTGATGCCTTCAGCGTCAACCCCCTCGCCCGAAAGAGCGGCCAGGAAATGTTTGCCCTGGGTACCATGCAGGACCTGGTTGCCTTTCGGTTCCCGGACGATCTCACCGCCGGGCTTGTTTTTGGAATCCACGAGGGTCCAACCCTTGGCGCCCTGCTCGAAATCACCGTTGCGCAGGAGATTCTCTGTGGTGTTCTCAGCACCGGCGGGCAACGCATTCGCAGCCAGAAGGAAAGCCAGCAAGAGTCTGGACGAGGCCTGGACGTCGCGGTGTTTCGTTCTTCTCATAGTCGTTCGACTGGACGAGACGGTAGGGCAAGACTGGAGGCGTCTTTACGGATTTCAGGGGCAAAGCCCCGCCGGTTTGCCTAGCCCAGCCCGGCGGGCTGGGAAGTAATGAAGGACAACCAAAGGGGCAACGCCCCGACCATTTGCCCGACTGACATGCTGCAAACGACCGGGGCTTCGCCCCTGAACAAAAGGACTCCCATTTGTTAGATCTATAAAAGCTCTTCCGTCTTGACCCACTGGGACCTATCTGCTCTTACATGCTCCAGGAGAGGAGACCGGGAGCAGATGGCTCCTTATCATTCAGGAGCAGGGCCAGCTTTACAGAGCAGCCTTCAGTTTACTGGTCATCTTGAAAACCGCCGCACCAGCACGGAACCGCCAAATCCGGGACTGACGCTACGGGTGGCGGGGTTTTCTCCTCGGCGGTAATGTCCCACCCATGTTGCAGCTATCTCTGCCGGGACTCCTGCTCTGGGTTGGATTCATTCCCGGCGTCTCCGCTGAAGGTGATTGGATTGCTCCCGGGCATCCGGAATTTGTCATCCGCTTTGCATGGGAAACCCATAAGGAAGCGAAAGGCGTCTCCAAGTTCCGTTTGAGGAACGGGAAGGCCGTTTCGGCAGTCATTGAATTCCATCCCGACAAAGTCCGGTTCATACCTTCGGCAGGCAAGGCCGCGGATGTTCCCGTTGCCGGGCAGAAACATCGTGCATGGTTGCAGTCGAAAGCCGGTAAATTTCTGCTGGCGATTGATGGGACGAGAAGGATTTCCACGCCTCTTGACCTCGGCGCAAAGCCCTCCTTCCGCTGGGAAGAAGCACCCTCGTGCAAACTCATCAAGATTCGCGTCCAGCCCTTGTCACCAATCGTATTCGGCGATGGCTTCATGCGGGCGGCAGGCACCAAGCCACAATGGCGGACGGTCGAGGGCCGTTGGGCTGTTCAAGCTTCAATGACGCCGTCCCAGGCGGCGAATGCCTTTCGTTTTCTGGGGCAGGGCAACCCGCGCGCGTTTGCGGTGAGCAATCTCTCGTACTGGTTCTGGAGCGACTACCGATTCGGGGTATCTCTTCGCTCGGAAAATCCACGGTCCACGGCCGGTCTTGTCTTCTACCGCAGGGACGCTCAGAATTACCACTTGCTTCGGTGGCGCGAAGGCAAACAACTTGAGTTGTGTCGCGTACGCGATGGCAAGGAAAGGGTCCTTGCTCAATCGCCGCTTTTCAGGCATGGCGGAACTTGGTACCGCCTGGCAGTTACGGTATTCGGTGAGTCCATTTGCGGTTGGCTGGATGGGACAAGGGTTGTTGCAGCGACAGACCAATCACTTCTCGGCGGGAGAATCGGCCTCGCTGCCGGACAAGGGGAGGGATGCTGGTTTGACGATGTGAAGGTCGAGTCTCTGGCCGCGCAGCCCGGTCAGTTTCTTCCGAAGCCCTTCGGGCCGGGTGAAACAGACCGTCCAAAATTTGTGGACAAGAAATTCACCAGTGACAGCATGATGCGTTCCTGGGCTCATCCCAGGGGGCAATGGGAAAAGAGACGGGATGGGCTTTACTGGCACTCTCTGCCGCTCTTCAACGATGCCACTTTCGAGTACACATCCAGTCGCTGGCCTCTTCGCGGTGGAGAGATTGCGCTCTTCGCTGATAGAAAACAGCCAGGCTCCGGCTACCGAGTGAGTTGGGACTTCAAGCGGCTCGTTCTGCGAAGGAACGGCAAGGAGCTGGCCGAGCGTAAGCTCAAGAATGAAGGTATCCGTACGGTGAGGTTCTCTGCTGTCGACGGAGCGATAAGAGTTGACTATGGGGCAGAACAAGCCATCCGGTTTGCGGATCCATCACCCCTCATCCGAGGTGAAGCCGGAGCATGGCTCACACCGGCGTCCTCCTGGTACTTGAGGAATCCGGATTGGCGTGACTCGGCGATACTCACTTCCAGTCACCACACCGAGTACCTCTTCGATGGCGCGCCAGCCGCCTGGGAAGCCCAGAGGGGAAACTGGCGTGCGAGCAATCGCTGGTCATGTGTGCCCATGTGGTCTTTTTTCGGCGGACGAAGCACAGACAACGTCATTCTCTGGAACAAACGCCGCATTCGGGGAGATTGGCTGATGGAGTTGGCGTTTGCTCCGATGGAAGGCACGCCCCAGCGGGTCCATTTCACGTTCCCCATCACGCTGAACGTCTCCTTCTGCTCAGACGGTCGCTCGCTCGACAGCGGCTACAACCTCGTCTTCGGCACGTGTGATATTCCGTCTCGCCTCTATCGTCGTGATCGCCTGGTTGCTGAGACCTCCGAGCGAGTTATCCCGCAGTTCCGTCACGAGATGCCAGCATTTTACCGCGTCCATTCACGTGTCTGGCAGCGCGTGCGAATCCATAGAAAGGGGAGACAGATAACAATCAAGGCTGAGGACTTTGACAGAGAGGGACGCTCCCTGGGTATGAAGCTGCTCCTCAAGTTCAACGATCCCCAACCTTTGACAGGCGAACGGTTCGGTGTCTGGACGTGGGGGCAGAACGGAATGGCGATGGCAAGAGCCAGTCTCTCTTTTGAGGAAAGTCCCGGGATCGCATTGCCTCAGACCGTAAAGACCGAACCGGGGACGAAAGGAGCGTTGCGGACAGTCAATCGCGCATCGGGCGGCGGTTTCCGAACTCAACTGAGAGACCAGACACTCGATGTCATCAAGGAAGGCCTGCTTAGATTCAGATACCGATTCACACCGGACCTCCAACTTGGCCTGTTTGTTCGGCGAAGAAAAGAACTGGGGCAGTTCGTCCTTACCGGTAAGGATTCCTACCGTGCCGGAGCGATTCCAATGGGCAGGATCCAGACGGAGGCAGACGAGAAATGGCATGAGGCCGAGATCGATCTTCGAGGCGCGCTCGCTCGGATGTGTCCGGATGACCCGGCCCGACCAATCGATGAAATCTTCATTGAGAGCCCTCTGCGCACTGTTGAGGAGATTGGCGGCATCGGCCTCAATCGCATCGGGGCCGTGTGCGAGTTGAGCGACGTCCGATTCAGTTCGGCCTCGGCAAAACCATTGCCTGCCAAAATCCCGCCGCCGCAGATCCGCGTGCATGGAGTTTCGGTTTTCGACGACTTCGAGTCCGGACTGGGAGGATGGCAGACTTTCGGCGGCAAAGACGGAGCCCTGCTTTGGCGTGAGCCGCTGCCAAACCAGAGCGGGCACGCTCTCCGGCTCTTCAATCTCCTTGTCGGCGGCCCGGCTGGCGCAAGCCTCATCTCCGCGCCCTTCGATGCCCGTTTCTTTCCGATTCTCCGGTTCGATTATCGGTTTCCTCCGGACCTGGAAATCAACATGGTGCTGCGGGCCAACAATCGTTGGTTCGAAGTCCGGTTGACCGGCATTGACCAGAGCTGGCCTCTCATCGGTGCCATCAGCGTTCGGGCCGACAACGAGTGGCATTCGGCCGAGCTCGATCTGCTGTCGGCTTTGCAGAATCGACTCTCCAGCAGGTCGCCCATTTGGATCGATCGGCTCTATCTCGCTGATACGAACCGGTTGTCCAATCCCCAGGGCTTGACCTATTACGTCGACAACTTCTGCCTGGTGCCCGCAGTGCCTGCGAGCCGCAAGTCTGAGTTCCAATTTGTCCTCGCCGGGGATTCGGTCTCGGGCTTTTCGTATTCGTTTGATACGGACGCGAAGAACGAGCCGCCGCAGAAAGTGAGTGGGCAAGGCAATCGGCTGCAGATCGCCGCACCGAAAGGCGCATCGTGGCTTCATGTCAGAGCCCAGACTAAAGACGGCAAGTGGTCACCAGTCACTCATCTCCCGATTCGTGTTCGGGATTTGCCTGCAATGGTGTCGAGGACGGGCAAGAAGCCCAATGTGGATGGCCCGCCGTCTGCCCCTTACGTCTCCTACATCCCGTCAGACAGCTTGTGTTTCAATGATTACGATTGGGAGAACGACCCGGGGGGCCTCGGAAAGTCCATGGGAGATTCGAGCATCCGGCGTTGTGCATGGATGTACCCGTGCTCCGATGACTCCGCAACGGGTGAAGGATGCCTGGAGATTCTGAATCTCAACCGAAACGAGTTCTTCAGCCCTTTCCTTCATAAATCGTCCTACGACTTGCGGCGCTACCCTCGCGTCGCGTTCGACTACAAATTCGAAACCTCCGGCTGCGCGTTCAACCTGACCGGTCTGCTGAACAAGGAAATGTATGTTGTCGAATGGCTCACCCACTGCGGGCAAGGAGGATACTTCCATCCTTATGTGGCCGGCCGATTGCCGATGGCCCAACAGGACAGGCAATGGCATCGAGTCGATTTCGACCTCCAAAAGATGGTTGTCGATTCGAACCGGGAAGGTGACCCCATCCTGCCCCTTCGCGCCGAGCAGCTCAACACTTGGGCCATGGGCGGCGGCCGCCCCATGTACGACAATCCGTTGGGTGCCAGGTTCAAGATCGACAACTTCACGATTTACTCAGCCAGGGGACGCGATGCGGCCTTCGAATGGAAGGTCCACAACACAGGCGCTGCGGTGAAGTACACCTTCAAGCTCGACCAGACCGAAAACACCGAACCACCCAACGGGCAGCTCTCTGACGCGACCAGCTTCAACGTCAAAGATCTGAAACCAGGTACTTATTACTTTCATGTAAAAGCCCGCGACGCCAAGGAGCGATGGAGCCCAACGACACACCTGAAGTTCGAGGTCGAAGACTCAGAGTAAAAGGAGCAGAAACTTGGAAGCTTTTGCAGCCATCAAGAAAACTGAGCCTCAAGGTACCTACCGGGGCGCCGTTATCGGATGTGGACGGATGGGAAGCACTATCGATGATGAGCACGTGGGCGAGCCCTGTTATCCGTGGCCCTGGGCGCATGCACCGGCAATGATCGAAGCACGGGGAATAGAGTTGGTCGCCGCTTCCGATCCGGAGCCGGGCCAACTCGATGACTTCAATCGCCGCTGGGGCACAGAGAGGCTCTACGCCGACTACAGAGAAATGGTTGAGGCTGAAGGTCCCGATCTGGTGTGCGTGACCACTCGCCCCGCACCCCGCGCAGAGATCGTGACAACGCTGGCGGAATTGAAGGTACCCGCAATCTACGCCACCAAGCCTATGTGTGTCAGCCTCTGCGAAGCCGACGAGATGGTCGCATCATGCAAAGAGAGTGAGACCATCTTCGCGGTAGCTTGCCATTTGAATTGGTACGCCTGCTACCGCCGCGCGCTCGAGTACATCCAGGAGGGAGCCATCGGCAAGCTTCAATCCATGGTGTGTTACAGTCCGGGAAGTCTCTCCAACTTGCAGAGCCATACATTCGCACTTTTCAGCATGTTCGCAGGCGCTCCGGCCAGTTGGGTCGTGGGCGTCATGGATAACGATGAAAGAGCCGCGGCCGATGGCGATCTCGCCGGGTCCGGAATCATCATGTACGAGAACGGCGTCATGGCATTCATGAATTCCAGAGGCGAGCGCAACCGTCGGTATAACTGGCGTATCGAGCTCATTGGGGACGCGGGCAGGATCATTTCATCCAACAGCCATTCCCAATTTGAGCTGTGGAGCGAACACCCCGAATCCGGAGAGCAGATCCGGCGGCCTTTCCACGGCCCATGGCATCCCCGCAGTTCGATGGTCGACGCCATCGAACAGATCTGTCGCTGCCTCGACAGCGGCGAACAACCGTTTTGTACCGGCGAAACAGGGCGAGAAACTCTAGAGATAGCCATCGCTTTGCGGGAATCGCACCGTCGTCGGAACGGCCGGGTCGATCTGCCGCTTACCGACCGGACGCTGAAGATGGGTTAGCTGGTTGCTGTTGATTAGCGGTCAAGGCCGGATTTCCGGTCGCGACACGACACAAACCAGGGCGATCACAAAGCATTGAAAAAAAGCGTGTCCTCCCTGCAAGCCGGTCTGTGGCCTGCGTGGGGATCATGGGCGAGCTGAAACTCCTCTGAAAGATGCAGGATGCCTTAATATCAATTTACAGATCAGAGTTACCATCAGAAGGTGATCGATTTTTTACATGGCCATCGGATTCAAGATTACGATGTAGTAATCATGTGCGGAAGAGACATGGAGAGTAGCTGCAGGCTCCAACCGGGGGCCACTTTCGATTCCCACGAGAGCATTAGATGCGTTCACGAAATGTGAACTTAATCCAGATCCTTTTCATCAGTGTTCTGAGTTTTCATCAGGGCACGATGGGCGAGTTTAAATTGGAACTTGAGGACAAAGATTTTGAAGAAGATCTTGAGGATTCTGCAGAAGCGACCTGGTGGAACAGGGATTGGAAGATTCGCCGTCAGATAAAACTGGACGGTGCCGGGTTGCTGCTTTCGGATGATGGATTCGTCTTCTTCACCGAGCCGGATCCGCTGCTGCTATACAACACAGGACGTACGCGGAAGAGGCTGGCTGACTTACGCGCCGTCACTTGGTCGGGTGATGAACTTCCCTGCGGAGTGTTCGATTTCGGGCAGGACGACGGACATAGCAGTCTGTGGGTAAAACCGGGCAAGCTGCTCTCAGGGACGAAGCTGAGGTTTCATCTCTATTACGGGAATCCGAAGGCCGGTAAATCCAAGCTGAAGCTGCCCAAAGATGTCGAGCCCCCGGACGAACCCAACGTTCGTGTTGAGATGGGCACAGAAGAGTACCTTGATGGCAAGCGCCCATTTACGGAGGTTCCGTTTGCCAAACTTCTCAGCGAATCAGTCACCGTCGAGGCGGAATTTACGCACGACGAACAGGGACGTGCTGTCGTAAAGAACCGGAAACTATCCTCACCGTCCTTCTGGCAGATTCCGCATGGGGCGGCGAGCGCTGGCGTGTACCTTGCCGCCTACAAACCGTGGCAACAGCGAGACCTGAAAGAGCCAGTGACTGCATGGACAGAGACCGAGCTTCCATCAGGTGGCGAGTGGCAGGTCCATGTGCGCTACAAGATCAGCCGGTATCAGATGAAAGGTCGACCCAGGAAACTCACTCGGACCATCGAATTCATACCGTTCAATCTTCTCCTGGGAGACAAGAGGATTGAATGTGGGCATGACCAACGACCGGGCGCGCAATTCAGATGGCAGAGCTTTTCTGCCCAACTTCCAGCAGGAAAGCTCAAGGTCGGTTTTGAATTGCGCGGCACCTCCGGCCCGGACGTGGTTCTCTTCTGCAAGAAGACAGAATATCTGCCCGATGTCCATGACTTCACCGGGCCGGTCTGGATGCGCTTCAAAGTTCTAAGCGGGACGGACAAGCCGTTCAGTGTGGAAATGTTCTGTGTGACCCAGCCCTGGTCTTCGCACGGCCCGGCAGGCAGACCCGCTGCATTTCTTTTCAAGAATCAGGTCATCGAGCATCTCGAAGAAGCGCTGCCCCTGTGTAAAAAGGAAGAGCATCTCCTGAAGGCTGGCGAGTGGACACCGTGGGCGAAAGCAGCGCACTCGTCGATGGCAACCTGGTGGTCACACATCCGATTTCATTCCATCGACCTTGGTATTCTGAGGAATGGGATGGCAAACCTTGAAGTGGCGTTTCAGTTCGCTTCAAGAGGCACAACTGACCGCATCTTTCGCGAAGGTGTCGAAAACACTGAAGCAGTACAGGGCCTCAACATACTTATGCCCACGGGGCTCGATGCCCACAAGATGCTCCACGACACGTTGAGTTTCGGACAGTGGGCAAAGCGCCGATACCAGATGGTTCAGAGCCTCGGACTCGACGGCACAGGCCCGCGTCCGGATAAGATTTTCGTCTGCACGATGGGCACGTCGAAATCCTCGATGGAGACCGAATACATCGTCCGCCAGTGCGGCCTCCTCGGTTTCAATGGCCTCGAGCTCCGCACACCGATGTCGGCAAGTCGATTCGATCGGCTCAAGCAAAAATACGGCATGCGGTCTACGGCCCAGCACCACTGGTATCCCAAAAGGCCGCTGGAGGTCTTCGAAAGAATCGGCCGGCCGAAAAGAGAAGGTGAAACCTTTGCCGATGTCGTTCGACGCGGTCTGAAGGAATCTGCCGATCTCTGTTACTCGCCACAGGGCAGGCGCTGGCACGCGGATTCTGCACAGGTGGAGTTGATCATCATGGGGGACGAAATCGGGCCAGCTACTTCTCCGCCCTACATAAACTCCATTCCAAACCTGCTTGGCTGGTACCAAGAGTATCTGAAGGAGAAGGGCGTAAATCCGGCGCAGCTTGGTAAGAAGGATTGGCCGGAAGTAAAGGCATTCGAAGATGCCCCAGTTCGCTTTGGATCAGAATCCTACCGAACATTGATTCAGGTGGACCCGAGCCGCGTGCAGGAAGTCGCCCCGGACGCGCCAAAGTCACTTGCCGAATTTGATCCGGAAGCTGATGACGATCCAGAGCTTGAAGATCTGCGTGCCGCGGACGAAGAGGATGCGCGGCAGGCCGCGGCTCGGCTCGAAACATTCGACCTCACCGCGCTTACTCTCGAACAGAAACGACACCGCTACTGGACCAAACGATTTCAGTCTTTCTACAGCACAGAATTCTACGGCGCGTGCGGCGAGGCGATCCGAAAAGTAACGAAGGAAGGGCACTTCCGCCGAAAACCGTTCGCCAGCCCGAACTTTCAAGCGATGCCAGTTCAGCGCAGCCAGATGTGGACGGGAGCTCTGAACCTCTTCGAGTGGGCCCGCTCAAATACCACCGATTTCCTTATGCTCGAAGATTGGAACTGGGACTGCTATCGCATCGCGTTCGGCGCAGAGATTCTCCGAGCAGCCGCTCGGAAACGTGGTCAGATCATTGGGGCCCTGACAGTCGGAGGCTCCATTCAACAGCGTTTCCTGGCCAATCTTGGCAACGGTGCCCGCTCGATCTTTTCCTACTTGTATGGCCCTTTGCGAGTGATTGGGCCGCCTTGGGCCGAACATGAAGAAACCAACCGCGATTGGGCGGAAACGCTCAGATGGGTCGGCCGTTGCGAAAAGGACATCCTGGCCTCGCGCAGCCGTCCCAGCCCGGTTGGCATTCTGGTAGCCAACTCATCTGAGATTAACACGGCTTACATCAATCCCGTTTTCAACCGTTACCCGCTCTACCAACGGGCAGCCATGTATGTCGCACTCAAGGATTCAGGACTGCCTGTTGAAGTCGTCGGCGAGGAAGAAATCATTGAGGACGAAGCGCTGACTCGATACCGGGTGTTGTACGCGGCAGACACCCATGTAAGCCTGAAGGCTCAGGAAAAGATCAAGGAGTGGGTACGCAAGGGGGGCGTCCTCTGGTCCCCTTACAACGCCCTGGCGCGTGAAGAATTCGATCAGAAGACGGATACCTTCAACGAGGTATTCGGAGTAAAGAATCGCCCCCCTCTCAAGCCGTCAGAGTTCACCTGGACGCCTGAGCAGGAAGTGGAGATTCGTGTTTCTGAAAATGCTGCGGGTCAGCGGCATTTATCCGCAGTCACTTTCAAGAGCGTGCCGTGTCAGCCACGGTATGAGCTCACGACCGGTAACGGCATGGCTCATTTCCAGGATGCTTCCCCATCGCTGATTCAGAATCGCTATGGAAAAGGGCAAGCGTTTCTATACGGGAGCACCGTGCGGCCTTTGACCGGCGGCTACCACCGTCGGGTAGATGAACCGGAGAATGCTGCAAAGACAAGGAAGCTCCTCACCATCGGTTGTGCGGCCGCGGGCATTGAGCAACAGATCAAACTTAGCCGCCCTCGCGTCATGTCATTCATCCATGACGGTCCGAAGCAGACTGTTCTCTTCCTGGTCAACTGTTTCGAGAAGTCGCAGAATGATGTGAAGGTCGAGCTTCAATTGCCGATGCCAGCCAAATCGGCATACAGTGGAAGGCTGGAAAACTTTCCATTCGAGCGAACAGCCCAGGGCGTAACATTCAATATAGATCTGAGTTTTCATGGAGGCGAAATCATCGTCTTTAGACAGTAGGAGCCTCACTACTCTCTGCTCGGCTTCCGTCAGCACATGAACGACCTCTCTAACACCAGTATTTACATCGACGCGGACGGGTGTCCTGTAAAGGAAGAGGTCTACCGTGTCGCCCGTCGATACAAGTTAAAGGTCTTCCTCGTTGCCAACGCCTGGATTCAGTGTCCGGAAGCCGTTTGGCTCGAAATGGTCTTGGTAGATCGAAACCTGGACGCTGCGGACGACTGGATCGCAGAGCGCGCTTCGGACTCCGACATTGTGATCACCGCTGACATTCCGCTGGCCGATCGATCATTGAAGAATGGCGCCGTCGTGATTGATCCGAGAGGCAGGCTCTTCACTGCCGATTCCATCGGGTCTGCCCTCGCCAATCGTGAACTGATGTCGCAACTTCGCGAAATGGGCACCATGACCGGCGGCCCTGCGCCTTTCGCCCAGAAGGATCGCTCTCAGTTTCTCCAGACGCTGGATCAATGTATTCAGAAGATCCGGAGAAGGAAGTAGATCTCCGGGAATGAGGAATGACAATTTTCAGGGGCAAAGCCCCGGGCCGTTTGCTTAGCCCAGCCCAACGGGCTGGGTCTTCGGGCAGATCATCTTTAGGGGCAACGCCCCGGTCATTTGCCCCAATGAATGGCCTCCTCATAAATGGCCGGGGCGTTGCCCCTTTTCAGATCTCTGTACCATTTACCCAGCCCGTTGGGCTGGGCTAGGCAAACAGCCCGGAGCTTCGCCCCTGAAATCCGTCAAAACGACAGTCAAGTTTCGGTGAAGCACTGTAGCTCTGGCCTCCAGGACGGAGTTTCGCGGGCGAGCCCTCGGCTCGCATAGACGCCGCCCGGGAGGGCAGCGCTACGATGGGCTGCTCGTCTGGGCGCGCCGGCACCTTGCCGGCATCTTGGGATTGCGCAGCACTCCGCCCGAGCGCTTCCTGCGCTCTTTTGCCGGCAGGGTGCCGGCGCGCCCGGGCGAGGACCGCTTGAAACTTGACCCATTTGTCCAGTTTGAGACTTGTAGACGACAAATAGGCCGGCATTACCATGGTGTCGGGGCCATTACTTTCCCATCCCAACAGGACCATGCACATAACACGCGAGCTTTACATGCCTGCTCTGAAGGGAATTGCAGTCTACGCGCAAAGCCCGTCTTATACGTCGGTCGAGGGAGACAGCCTAATCGAGGCAGTGAAGCACGAGGCTCTCGCCTTCGATCCGGATGGGCGTAAACGGTATTACCATCCTCGAATCTTTCGACGACGCTCGGACGACAATGGCCGCTCCTGGGTAGACGAGCCAGACCTGCATACCGAAACTCCCGCCGATCTCGATGGACAGCAGCGGCATGTGCCAATGCACTTTCTGGATGAAGCCAGTGATCGGCTGGTCAGCATCTTTTCTACATTCGAAGTCGACACGAATGAGTTCATCTTCCAGGGAGGGAGTCGTATTCAGCGCACCTATCGACTCTGGTATGAGGTATCGACCGACGGCGGCGGCACATGGTCATTGCCCCGGCAGATAGTCGATTGCCGGGAAGGCTACGACGAAACGCGCTGGGCGCCGGGGATCGTGTTCGGAGCAAACGGAGCGATGGCCGATCTGTCCAAACCGGTCGTGCTTCACGACGGCTCATTCGTCCTTGGACTTACCGTATCCAGCGGTCCTGAGGATACGGGCAGCGATGGCGAAGGCAGTTGGAAAGTCGGACACATGCGGGCGCGCTTGTGCGATGACCATTCCCTCCGCGTGACCTTCGGCGAACTCGTGGAGGTGTCGTCCACCATTGCCGGTTCCGGGTGCTGCGAACCGGCCACAACGATGCTCACCGGAGACCGCCTGCTGACCACGATGCGATGCCAGGGCACCGAGGACGGCAGGCTCTTTTCATCGCGCCAGTGTGTCATCTCCCAAGACGGAGGAAGCACGTGGGGCGAACCGCAACCTCTGCGGTACGACGATGGCGCGGAGGTGTACGTGCCGGCCAGCTATAGTTCTTTCATGCGATCGTCCGTCACCGGCAAGACTTATCTGTTCGCCAACATTCTGCCGAAACCCGTGCTGCATCAGATGCCACGCTATCCCCTCGTGATGGCCGAGTTGGATACCGAGCGCGGGTGCGTCCTTCGTAATTCACTCACGGTGATTCAGGACTTGCCTGAAGGCGCGCCCGCCGAACGCCGTTACAGCAACTGGGGCTCTTACGAAGAGCGCGGCACGGGAAACATCATCCTGACCATGCCCGAACAGCCAAAGTCACACGACTTCACCGCTATGACCCGCCCGGACGAATTTACTGCCGACTGCTATCGCTGGCGGGTGGCTGTGTAAAGCAGCCATGCAGACTTACGAAGGAATCTGTCATCTTCTCACAATTCTCGAGACCTCAAATGAATGACGAACCTGAAATCCCAATCCCGGAATGGCTGTGCTCGTGCATCGATTGGGAACGTGCCGAACTGAAAGATACGCCTTTCGACCGTGCATGGCAGGTCGGAGATGCAGATGCCGCCGCTCTGGGTTTTATTCGGCACTTGCGTTCGAGGGGAAAGCCTTTGATGGGCTACTCTCGCGAATACGTGGAGCAACTGCGGACAAGTGCATCTGCCGAGTTCCGAAAGGCAGCCGTGGCCGCGGTGGCTGAGCTGCTGGGGAAATCTTTTCAGACTGGCGACCATCCCGATGGCCGAGGGACGCTTCTGGGAGCAAGACCGGAGATTCTACAGATTGGGGCGACCAGGGATGACTTCGAGCAATACTCCCTGCTGGTTGCCGAAGGCCGTGAGATGTGGCAGCAGAGCCGAATTCACACCATTGTGAACATCCTGCGATTTCTGCAATTTGTCTGGCCCCTCGATGAGTGCCCGGACGAGTTCCTCATCCCTCTTTTTGCGTTCCTCACTGCTGCCATGGACCGGGAATGGGAGTCCACGCGAAAGTGGGGCGAAGTCATGCTCGGAAGCAACGGCCACAACTGGTGGGCCTGCCAGCACGGCGGGATCTGGAAGGCCGGCCTCCTCTTCCCGGAATTCAGAGGATTCGAAAAGTTCCAGGCCTTTCATCCCACCTGGTTCGAAAGGGAGATGAGCCTGCTGTTTCACGCGGATGGCTTCACCCGTGAATGCTCCGTTTCCTATCACACCGGGACGGTTGACCTGTTTCTTGAATCCGTGCGGCTGGCGCATGTGAATGGGCTCAGTTTCAGTTCCAGTTTCTATGAAAAGCTGCGGCTTGCTGCCGAGGTCGAATGGAAGCTCGTTCAGCCGAACGGGACTTTCCCCGACTTTGGCGATTGTCACGCCTCAGAGAATTACGTCTCGGACCGTCTGCGCTCGAACGCAGCCATTCATGAAATGCCGGAGGCGAAGTACCTCGCCGGTATTCTGCAGCCGAACGAAGAATCCTCATTCGACGAAATGATGGTCGAAGCCCTGCACTATCCTTCGGTCGGCGAGAATCTTCGCCCCTCCTATGCAGCACTGGATGCCCGGGCGCCGTCTTTCCTCGACACGGCGCTGGCTGACTCCGGCTATTACGCCATGCGCCAGGACTGGACGCCGACTGCGGATTACGCAGCCATCGAAGCCAGCACACGCGGGGCTGTCGTCAGCAGCCACGGGCAGTCTGCAGTTTTCGGCCTCCGCCTCTGCAGCCGGGGCCGTGGGATCCTGATCGGCAACGGCAAAGGGCCGGACGTGTCGGACATGACCAACATGGATCGCATCTGGCGAATCAGCAATGCCGCACACTCGACCGCAACCGTGGACGGTGAAGACCACGTTCCCATCCGCTCGATCTATCGATTCGATCGGGTCGTCACGCCCACGGTCGAAGAATGGCGGAGCGAAGCGAATTATGCCTACTTCAGCGGATCGCATGAATCCTATGAGCGTCTTGAAAAGAAGGTGCCCGGCAGCCGCCGGAAACTCTTCTACCTGCGCGGTGATTACTGGATACTCGTCGATCGCTTCACTGCTGCATCCGAAGATGATCCTCATAGATATCAGCAGCACTTCCAGGTCGGCGTTCCGGTCAAGCTCACCGGTGAAGGTGGCGCGGTCACAGAAGGGGACGGGGGCAACCTGCTCTTCCTCCCCGTTGAAGGAGCCTGCGGGGAACCAACTCTAGAACCGTGCCCTCAGCCCCTGGAAGGCTACCCCAGCCCAGACCAGTTGTGTTTCACGAATCACGCACAGGGCAGCTTCCTCTTCGTGACGCTGCTGGTGCCTTTCCTCGACGCCGATATCCCAGATGTAAAAGCCGGTTTGGTCGACGTGTTGGCCGATGATCGTGCGCTGTCATCGTGGGAAGCCACGGGTCTGAAAATTGACATCAACGGCAGGCAGGATGTTTACGTGGATCAGCACATGCACTGGAATCTGCCCTGGGAATGCCAGGGATTCACCGGAGTGGAGCGACTCTTCCATTCTTTTCTGTAGCCGGGAGAAGAATATGGAAGGCAAAAAAATGAAAGGCAAAAAAATGAAGAAAGAGAGAAGAATATGGAAGGCAAAAAAATGAAAGGCAAAAAAATGAAGAAAGAGAGAAGAATATGGAAGGCAAAAAAATGAAGAAAGAGAGAAGAATATGGAAGGCAAAAAAATGAA
>Ga0187827_10001938_pt1 | contig 29140 bp, 26 predicted proteins | sample ETNtaG_39_FD_167969 | JGI IMG/M metagenome (GOLD analysis project Ga0187827, IMG submission 167969) | Marine microbial and viral communities from oxygen minimum zone, Eastern Pacific Ocean - ETNP2014_SV_150_PacBio MetaG (Illumina Assembly) | ecosystem: Environmental > Aquatic > Marine > Hypoxic...
GTCGCTGATCTGGCGGCCTTCCTCGACCAGGCGGTTGATGGCCACGGCGGGCTGGGACAGCACCTCCAGTGCCGGTGCGGCAACGTCGAAGATGGCCGTGCGCAGGCGTTCCAAGAGGCGGCTTTCAGTCTTGCCCAGCAGCAGCAGCGAAACCGCCGCGCCCACCAGCAGCAAATAGGCGAAGCGCTGGACGACCACCCGCAGCGGGATGGTTACGCGCTGAAGTTCGCCGCCTTGGCTCCTCACCTGGTCCTCCGGTTATGGCTGGTCAGCCAGACCTAATACTGCTGATAAAGCACGTGCTTGAGGGTCTTCATTTCCTCCAGGGCCCGGCCGGTGCCCAGCGCCACGCAACTCAGGGGTTCATCGGCGATCGAGACGGGCAGGCCCGTGGCCTCGCGCAAGACCTGGTCGAGATCGCCCAGCAAGGCGCCGCCGCCGGTCAGCACGATGCCCTTGTCGACGATGTCGGCGGCCAGCTCGGGCGCCGTGTGTTCGAGCGCCACTTTGACCGCCTCGATGATGGCGCCCACCGGCTCGGCCAGGCTCTCGGCAATCTGGCGTTGGTTGATCACCAGCTCCTTGGGCACGCCGTTCATCAGGTCGCGACCCTTGACTTCCATGGTGCGGCCGTTGCCGTCCTCGGGCGGCCGCGCCGTGCCGATTTCCTTCTTGATGCGCTCGGCGCTTGATTCGCCGACCAGCAGATTGTGGTTGCGCCGGATGTAGCTGATGATGCCCTCGTCCATCTTGTCGCCGCCCACCCGCACCGAGCGCGAATAGACGATGCCACCCAGCGACAGCACCGCCACCTCTGTGGTGCCGCCGCCCACGTCGACCACCATCGAGCCCGTCGGTTCCGTCACCGGCAGGCCGGCGCCGATGGCCGCCGCCATCGGCTCCTCGATCAGGAAGACGCGGCGGGCGCCGGCGCTTTCGGCCGATTCCTGGATGGCGCGCCGCTCCACCGCCGTCGAGCCCGAGGGCACGCAGATGATGACCTGCGGGCTGGCGAACGAGCGCCGGTTGTGCACCTTGCGGATGAAGTGCTTGATCATCTCCTCGGCGATCTCGAAGTCGGCGATGACGCCGTCGCGCAAGGGCCGGATGGCCTCGATGTTGCCCGGTGTGCGGCCCAGCATCATCTTGGCTTCGTCGCCGACGGCCAGAACCTGCTTCTTGCCCCGGTGGTCGACGATGGCCACCACCGAGGGCTCGTTGAGGACGATGCCCCGGCCTTTGACGTACACCAGCGTGTTGGCCGTACCGAGGTCGATTGCCATGTCGGAAGACATGATGCCGAGAAGATTGGAAAACATTCCTGTGTCTGATCCCCTGCTGCCGTGTCCCTAACCGTCTGTGTTTGGGGGGGAGGCCGTTGCCGCCCCCCACCGATCCCGTGCCGTGGCCGGCCTAGGCCGAAAGCGCCGCCGGCGCGCTGCTTCCCTTGTTCGTCATCAGCTTGTTGAGGGCGTTGATGTAGGCCCGCGCCGAGGCCACCAGGGTGTCGGTGTCGGCGCCCTGGCCGTTGGCGGTGCGGTCCTCGTCGGCCAGCCGCACGGTGACGCCGGCCTGGGCGTCGGTACCCTCGGTCACCGCGTTGACCTGATAGAGCTGCAACGTGGCGCTGTGAGGCACCAGTTCCTTGATGGCGTTGAAGGTGGCGTCGACCGGTCCGTCGCCGGTGGCCTTGGTCTGCCGCGTGCTCCCATCGACCTCGATCTCGAGCTCCGCGGTCTGGGGCCCGATGGAGCCGCAAATTACCTGCAACGAGACGAAATTGACGAAATCGTTGACCCGGGCCTCGTCGTCGACCAGGGCAATGATGTCCTCGTCGTAGACGTCCTTCTTCTTGTCGGCCAGATCCTTGAAACGGCGGAAGGCGTCCTGCAACTGGTTGTCGCCGACGGTGAAGCCCAGTTCGTTGAGCTTCTCGCGGAAGGCGTGGCGGCCGGAATGCTTGCCCATGACCAGGGTCGATTGTTTGAGGCCGACCGATTCCGGGGTCATGATCTCGTAGGTGCCGGCGTGCTTGAGCATGCCGTCTTGGTGGATGCCGGCTTCGTGGGCGAAGGCGTTGGCGCCGACGATGGCCTTGTTGTTCTGCACCGCGAAACCGGTGATGGCCGAGACCGTGCGCGAGGCCAACATGATGTCTTCGGTCTTGATGGCGGTGGTCTTCTGGGTCAGGTCGTGCCGCGTCCGCAGCGCCATGACGATCTCTTCCATGGCGGCGTTGCCGGCCCTCTCGCCGAGTCCGTTTATGGTGCATTCGACCTGCTGCGCACCGCCCTTGATGCCGGCCAGGGAGTTGGCCACGGCCAATCCCAGGTCGTTGTGGCAGTGCACCGAGAAGCGCGCCTTGTCGGAATTGGGCACGCGTTCGCGAACCATGCGGATCAGTGCCTCGTATTCGTCAGGCAACGCGTAGCCCACGGTGTCGGGAATGTTGATGGTGCCGGCCCCGGCCTTGATGGCGCTTTCGATGCAGCGGCAGAGGAAGTCGTGCTCGGTGCGGGTGCCGTCCTCGCTGCTCCACTCGACGTCGTCGCAGTGGTCGCGGGCGCGCGTCACGCTGTCGATGATGCCCTGGTGGACTTCCTCGGGCTCCATCTGCAGCTTGTACTTCATGTGCAGCGGGCTGGTGGCGACGAAGGTGTGGATGCGCTTCCTTGCCGCCGGCGCCAGGGCCTCGGCGGCCCGGTCGACGTCCTTGAGGCCCGACCGCGCCAGGCCGCAGACGATCGCTTCCTTGACCATCTTGGCAACTTCGTTGACGCATTCGAAATCGCCGTTGGAGGCGATGGGAAAGCCGGCCTCGATGATGTCGACGCCCATGGCCTCGAGGATTTCGGCCAGGCGCAATTTTTCTTCCAACGTCATGGAGGCGCCGGGCGATTGTTCGCCGTCGCGCATGGTGGTGTCGAATATGAATATTCGGTCGGCGTCGGTGGAAGTCATTCCTTTAGGTCCTTCGTATGGATGTGATGCAAATTGTTCGTCGCTGTCTTTCCCCCTGAACGTCAGCGCACCACACAGGCACCGTGGCTGCCGGGCTCAGGGGCAGCTAAGTCGAAGAACCTGCCGCAGCGGCGAAGGCGTTGAACGCCGGGGCATAGCCAAGCCGAGGCCTGCCGCAATCCGCGGCCGGCCGGCTGGGCAACGCTTGGCGTTCGTCTTCATGGCCTTTTGCACCAAAACAGTCGGAATGATTTCTTCTGCTAATCAACCAGGCTCTGCAATCAAAGTTAAGATTATGTGAAAGCAGGCCAGGAATACTACCTGATCCACCATTCTTAACCGCGTCGCAAAGCACTGTAATAGCTAGTATTACGCTCTTTTGTCCCTGGCTCGCAACAGCTTTGTTGGGGGCGCTCAGAACGACGAATCGGGCTCCTTTAGGAACTCGGCCTCGGCCGCCGTGGTGGGGCGCCCGAGGGCGGCGTTGCGATGGGGAAAGCGGCCGAAGCGGGCGATGATCTCGTGGTGACGCCGGGCCGCCTTCATGGTGCGGGCGCCGGTCTCGTCGTTTTCTACCAAGGCGCTAAAAAGATTTAGTGAACGCACCTGGTGGGAGAGATCCTCGCTGTGCTCGAAGGGCAGGTAGAGGAATATGCGCTGAACCTTCGGAAGCTCGCCGTCGAAGCCCCGTTCGAGGGCGCGCCCGGCCATGTCGCGGGCCAGGGCATCGCTGGCGAAAGCCTCGGCAGCACCGCGAAAGAGATTGCGCGGGAACTGGTCGAGCACGATGCACAGCGCCAGCGCGGTGCTGGCGCTGTGCAGCCAGTGCTCCAGTTCGCCCCGGCGGGCGGTCTCCACCAGGGGCAGGAAGCGGTGGCGGATTTCGGCGTCGAAATCGGCGTCCTTCTTGAACCAGATCTCGCGCTTCTCGCCATAGCCGGCGCTGCCCGGGGCTCCGAACCAGAAGTTCAAAACCTCGGCAGTGCCAGCCATTTCCAAAAAAACCTAGTTCTTCGACTTGTCGACCAGGCGGTTTTCGGCGATCCAGGGCATCATGGCGCGCAGCTTGGCGCCGACTTCCTCGATGCCGTGCTCGGAAGCGCGCCGGCGCATGGTCTTGAAGCTGGTCTGGCCGACCCGGTTCTCGAGCATCCATTCGCGGGCAAAGCGGCCTGATTGGATGTCGTCGAGCACGCGCTTCATCTCGGCCTTGACGTCGTCGGAGACGATACGGTCGCCGCGCGTGTAGTCGCCGTATTCGGCGGTGTTGGAGATCGAGTAGCGCATGTTGGCGATGCCGCCCTCGTAGATCAGGTCGACTATCAGCTTGACCTCGTGGAGGCACTCGAAATAGGCCATCTCGGGGGCATAGCCGGCCTCCACAAGGGTGTCGTAGCCGGCCATGATGAGGCTGGTCAGGCCGCCGCACAGCACCACCTGTTCGCCGAAGAGATCGGTCTCGGTCTCCTCGCGGAAGGTGGTCTCGATGATGCCGGCGCGGCCGCCGCCGATGCCGGCGCCATAGCTGAGGCCGATGTCGTGGGTGTTGCCCGAGGGGTCCTGTTCGATGGCCAGCAGGCAAGGTACGCCGCCGCCGCGCTCGTATTCCGAACGCACGGTGTGGCCGGGGCCTTTGGGGGCAATCATGAAGACGTCGAGGTCGGGCCGGGGCTCGATCAGCTTGAAGTGGATGTTGAGGCCGTGGGCGAAGGCGATGGCGGCGCCCTCGTTCAGGTTGTCGCGCAGATCGTCTTCATAGAGCTGGGCCTGGATCTCGTCGGGCGCCAGTATCATCACCACCTCGCCCCATTTGGCGGCCTCGGCCGGGTTCATGACCTCGAAGCCGGCGTCCTTGGCCTTGGCGACGCTGGCCGATGAGGGCCTGAGCGCCACCACCACGTTCTTGGCTCCGGAATCGCGCAGGTTTGTGGCGTGGGCGTGGCCCTGGCTGCCGTAGCCGACGATCACGACCTTCTTTGCCTTGATTAGGTTGAGGTCGGCGTCGCGGTCATAATAAACGCGCATGAATTGTTCCTTTTTTTGCTCTGCCGCCCGCCCCGTGGCGGGCGCTGGGAAGGGTGGTCTTACATGGCCTCCGGGCCGCGAGAGATCGCCACCACGCCGGTGCGCGAGACGTCTATCAGGCCGAGAGGCCGCATCAGGTTGATGAAGGCATTGATCTTGTCGGTCGAACCGGTCATCTCGAAGACGAAGGACTCGGCCGTGCTGTCGACGGCCCGAGCCCGGAAGATGTCGGCGATGCGCAGCGATTCGACCCGCTTGTCGCCGCTCGCGCGCACCTTCAAAAGCGCCAGCTCACGCGCCACATGCGGCCCATCGGAGGTCAAATCGCTGACCGAATGCACCGGCACCAGGCGGCCCAGCTGGGCCTTGACCTGCTCGATCACCATCGGCGTGCCGACGGTGACGATGGTGATGCGCGAGAGGTGCGCGGCATCGTCGACCTCGGCCACGGTCAGGCTTTCGATGTTGTAGCCGCGGCCGGAAAAGAGGCCGATGACACGGGCCAGCACGCCGGCCTCGTTGTCGACCAGGACGGCGATGGTATGTCTGCGTTCGTCGGTATTTCTGCGTTCGTCGGAAGCCACGTTCACGTTCCCGTCCTCGCCCTGGCACCATAGCGTTTGTCTGGCGCCGCCGCCCTAATGTCCGGCCGACGGCGGATGGCCCTCATATCATATCGCCGTCAGGCCCTGGTCGCTGCTTTGCGGAATCTCGCCGTTGGGGCCCATGATCATTTCGTAATGGGCCGCCCCCGAGGGGATCATGGGAAAGCAGTTCGCCGTCGGATCGATGGTGATCTCGGCGATCACCGGGCCGGCGGTGTCGATCATGGTCTCGATGGTGGTATCCACCTCGGCGACCTTGTCGGTGCGCAGGCCGGCGGCCCCGAAGGCCTCGGCCAGCTTGACGAAATCGGGCAGCGAATCGATGTGGCTCTCGGCGTAGCGGCCACCGTGGTGCAACTCCTGCCACTGGCGCACCATGCCCATGTAGCCGTTCCTCAGCAGCAGTACCTTGACCCCGGCCCGGTGCTGCACCGCCGTCGACAGTTCCTGGATGTTCATCATCAGCGAGGATTCGCCCGTGATGGCGACCACCAGGGCTTCGGGATGGGCCACTTGAACGCCGATGGCGGCCGGCAGACCGTAGCCCATGGTGCCCAGCCCGCCCGAGGTCATCCAGCGGTTGGGCTTTTCCATGGCCAGGTACTGGCCGGCCCACATCTGGTGCTGGCCTACGTCGGTGGTGACATAAAGGTCACGCTGCTTGGTGATCTCGCGGAAGCGGTCGATGACGTATTGCGGTTTGATCGGGCCGTCGTCCTGCTCGTAGGCCAGGCAGTGCACCGCCCGCCACTCCTCGATCTGCTTCCACCAGGCGGCCAGCGCCGTCTTGTCGGGCTGGGCCACGCTGGCCCGCCAGATCTTCAGCATGTCCTCGAGCACGTGGCCGACATCGCCAATGATCGGGATGTCGACCGGCACGTTCTTGTTGATCGACGAGGGGTCGATGTCGACGTGGATCTTCTTCGAGCCCTGGCTGAAGGCATCGAGCCGGCCGGTCACACGGTCGTCGAAGCGGGCGCCAATGTTGATCATGACGTCGCTCTTGGCCATCGCCATGTTGGCTTCATAGGTGCCATGCATGCCGAGCATGCCGAGATGCTGCCGGTCGGAGGAGGGATAGCCGCCCAGCCCCATCAGCGTGGTGGTGATGGGATAGCCGGAGGCGCGCACGAACTCGGCCAGCAACTGCGACGCTGCCGGGCCCGAATTGATGACGCCGCCGCCGGTATAGAAGATCGGCCGCTTGGCCCCGGCGATCAGTCCCACGGCCCTCTTGATGGCCTCGAGGTCGCCCTTGACCTGCGGCGTATAGGTCTTGTGGCGGACGTTGATCGGCCCCACGTAATCGCCCTCGCCAAGCAGAATATCCTTGGGCAGGTCGACGACCACCGGTCCCGGCCGGCCCGAGGCGGCAACGTAGAAAGCCTCGTGCAGCGTGTGGGCCAGCTTGGCCATGTCCTTGACCAGATAGTTGTGCTTGGTGCAGGGCCGCGTGATGCCGACGGTGTCGGCTTCCTGGAAGGCGTCGTTGCCGATCATGTGGGTCGCCACCTGGCCGGTCAGGCAGACGATCGGCGTTGAATCCATCAGCGCATCCGTGAGGCCGGTGACCGTGTTGGTGGCACCGGGACCCGAGGTCACCAGCACCACGCCGACGCGGCCGGTGGAACGGGCATAGCCTTCGGCGGCATGCACCGCGCCCTGTTCATGGCGCACCAGTACGTGACGCAGCGCATTGTTCTGATGCAGGGCATCGTAGATGGGCAATACGACCCCGCCCGGATAGCCGAATATCACCTCGACGCCTTGATCGACCAAGGCCTTCAAAATGATTTCGGATCCCGTCATACGCGTGCCGCTCATCGAACCAATCCTTCCCCTGATCCTTCCTTGGGCCGGCCTCTTGCTCCGCTCCCCATCAAATCGCCACGGCTGGTCGCCCGGGTGTCGGTGTCTGGCGCCGCTGTCCAGTCCCTGTGGCGCCGGCCACCCGAGGCAAAGGCCAATGCAGCTCGGAGGTCGGAAAACGGCGACAAATTAGACCTTTGGGCAGGGGCGGTCAACTAGAACTGACGAATAATTGGAAAGTTTTTGGCAAAAAATCTTTTCGAATCTTGCGCAGTAACTGTGGGCCAATCGGCCGCTTGGTGGCGCAGCCAGGTGAGTTGGCGTTTGGCGTAGCGCCGGGTGTCGCGCTGCGCCAGGGCCACGGCCTCGTCGAGGCTGAGCTGGCCGGCCCGGTGGCGGGCCAGCGGCCCCACCCCCAGCGCCTTCATGGCCGGCAGGCCGGGATCCAGCGCCAGCTCCTCCAGGGCCGCCACCTCGGCCAGAGCGCCGGCCTCGATCATGTCGAGAAAGCGAACGTCGCAGCGTCGGTAAAGCTCGGGCCGGGGCAGTTCGAGGATGCAGCGCAGCAGGGGATCGCCGAGCCCGCGCTCCGGCGCCTGGCGCTGTTCGGCCTGCCAGGCGGAGAGCGGCCGGCCGGTGGCCTGCAGCACCTCCCAGGCTCGGATCAGGCGGGCGCTGTCGCCGGCTTGCAGGCCGGCCGCGGCGCCGTCGCGGGCCAGCAACTCGGCCCTCAAGCCGGCGCCGCCGAGTTCGCGGTGGCGGGCCTGGGCGGCGGCTCGGATGGCGGCTGGGATCTTTGGCACCGGGGCCAGGCCATCGAGCAGTGCGCGCAGGTAAAGCCCGCTGCCGCCAACCACGATGGCGACGCGGCCGGCCGCTTGGGCGGCCCTGATCTCGGTCCGGGCCAGGCCTTGCCAGCGTCCGGCCGAGCAGCGTTCGGCCGCCGGCACGACGCCGTATAGCCGGTGCGGCGCCCGTGCCAGCTCGGCCGCGCCGGGCCGCGCCGTGAGCACGCGCAGCTCTTCATAGACCTGCATGCTGTCGGCATTGATCACGGTGGCGCCACCGGTTTGGGCCAAGGCTTCGGCCAGTTCCAGCGCCAAGCCGGATTTGCCGCTGGCGGTAGCTCCCGTTATAAGGATGACGCCTTTGTCCATTGCCGCCACTTGAATCGAGGGGCCGCGCAGCGGGTCGCTCGCCGGCCCCTTCTCACCGGCCATACCACAGCATAATGGAAAACGTGCTCACGCTCATCGCCGGTCGATGGGACGCACCTTTGCAGACCTTGCAGGTGGACCTGGCCCGGGCCGCGCTCGACGAAGCCGGGGCCGAGGCCCTGGCGCCGGACTGGCTGTGCCCGGGGGTGGCCTGCGACATCGCTTACGAAGGCATCGAAGCGGACGAGGGCGAGGCGGCGGTGCGGCAGTACCTCATCGATCTGCCCATCGACATCGCCTCGCAAGCGCTGGCGGGGCGGCAGAAGAAGTTGCTGGTGGCGGACATGGATTCGACCATCATCGCCCAGGAATGCATCGTCGAGATCGCCGAATTCGCCGGCAAGCGGGCCGAGGTGGCGCGTATCACCGACCTGGCCATGCGGGGCGAGCTGGATTTCGAGGCGGCGCTGCGTGAACGCGCCAAGATGTTGGCCGGTCTCGGTTTCGAGCTGCTGCACGAGGCCTGGGAACAGCGCATCAGCCTGACGCCGGGGGCCCAGACCCTGGTCCAGGTGATGCGCGCCAGCGGGGCCTACACGGCGCTGGTCTCGGGCGGCTTCAACTATTTCACCCGGGCCGTGGCGCGGCGCGTCGGCTTCGATGTGCACCAGGCCAACGAGCTCGAGATCAAGGACGGCCAGATCACCGGCCGGGTGCTGGACCCGGTGGCCGGGGCGGTAGCCAAGCGACTGACGCTGGAGCGGCTGTGCCGGGAGCTGGGCATCGAGAGCAGCGATTGCCTGGCCCTTGGCGACGGCGCCAACGACATTCCCATGATCCAGGCGGCCGGCCAGGGCGTCGCCTACCACGCCCAGCCCCTGGTCGCCGCCGCCGCCCACACGCGCATCGACAACGGCGACCTGACGGCGGCGCTTTACCTGCAGGGCTACCGCCGCGACGACTTGGCGCCTTATCTTGATTGAGGTCAGGCGGAAAAAAACGGCCGGTGCCCGAGGGCACCGGCCGAAATGGCAAACGCTTTTGCTACTCGGCGGCGACCTTGGGCAGGCCCGCCAGCGCCATGGCCAGTTCGTCCTGCGAGTAGTCCTCGTCCTTCAGGTTGCCGGCGTGGTACTCGGAATAGGCCGCCATGTCGAAGTGACCGTGGCCGCAGAGATTAAAGAGGATGTTGCGGCTGGTGCCTTCCTCCTTGCACTTGAGCGCTTCGTCGATGGCGCCCTTGACGGCATGGTTGGCTTCGGGGGCCGGCGTGATGCCTTCGCTGCGGGCGAACTGCACGCCGGCGGTAAAGCACTCGGTTTGGTGATAGGCCACCGCGCGGATCAGGTCGAGATCATAGAGGTGGCTGACCAGCGGGCCCATGCCGTGGTAGCGCAGCCCACCGGCATGGAACCCCGGCGGCACGAAGCTGGCGCCCAGGGTGTGCATCTTGACCAGCGGCGTCATCATCTTGGTGTCGCCGAAATCGTAGGCGAACTGGCCGCGGGTCAGGCTGGGGCAGGCGGCCGGCTCGACGGCCACCACCTCGACGTCGGGGCCACCGCGCAGCTTGTTGCCGATGAAGGGGAAGACCAGGCCGGCGAAGTTGCTGCCGCCGCCGGTGCAGCCCACCAGCACGTCGGGGTAGGCGTCGGCCATCTCCATCTGCAGGATGGCTTCCTGACCGACCACGGTCTGGTGCGTCAGCACGTGATTGAGCACGCTGCCCAGCGCGTACTTGGTGTCGTCGTTGGTGGCGGCGATCTCGACGGCTTCGGATATGGCGATGCCCAGGCTGCCGTTACTGTCGGGATTGTCGGCCAGCACGGCCTTGCCGGCCTCGGTCTCGGTGCTCGGGCTGGCCACGCACGAGGCGCCGAAGGTTTCCATCATGGCCCGGCGATAGGGCTTCTGCTGGTAGCTGACCTTGACCATGAAGACCCGGATGTCGATGCCGAAGACGCCGCCGGCGAAGGCCAGCGACGAGCCCCACTGGCCGGCTCCGGTCTCGGTGGCGATCTTGGTGATGCCTTCTTCCTTGTTGTAGAAGGCCTGGGGCACAGCGGTGTTGGGTTTGTGGCTGCCGGTCGGGCTGACGCCTTCGTACTTGTAGAAGATCTTGGCCGGGGTATCGAGGGCCTGCTCCAGCCGCCGGGCACGGTAGAGCGGTGTCGGCCGCCACAGGCGGTAGACGTCGCGCACCGGGTCGGGAATGCCGATCTCGCGGTCGGCGCTGACTTCCTGGCCGATCAGGGCCATGGGAAAGAGCGGCGCCAGATCGTCGGGCCCCACGGGCTGGCCGGTGCCTGGGTGCAAGACCGGTGCCGGCGGCTCGGGCAAGTCGGCCACGACGTTGTACCAGGCCTTGGGAATCTGCTCCTCGCCGAGCAGATACTTGGTGCTGTCCGTCATATTTGTCCTCCCATGCGTTTCTCCCGGGTCCGGTCCGTTACAGGGACCCCCGGTGTTCTGGCGGTATTGTACGCACCGCTCGGCTCCCGCGCCTAGGAGAAATCCGGGTCAGGCTCCCTGTCCAGAAAAAACCCGGAGGCAGAGCCTCCGGGTGAACGCGTGAATGTTCGATGGGCCTCGGGGTCAGTAAGCCAGCGGGCCGGTCTGCTTCACCCAGCGGCCTTTCTTGACCTGATAGAGAATCGAAGCAGTGGTGCCGCGGTGGTTGTCGGCGCTGAAATTCTGCACCGGCCCACCAAAGATATCTTTGTATCCTTTGATGCTCTCCAGGGCCTTGACCAGACCCTCGACGGTGAGGTTGCGGCCTGCCCGGTCCAGCCCCATTACCGTCAGGTCGGCGCCAATGTAGCCCAATTGCGCAGGGCTTCCGGGATACTTGCCGTATTTGGCCTTGTAGTCTTCCAGCCACTTCCGGACTATCGCGCGGCTGTCGTCGGGATAGACCGGTGGCACCGAACCCAGGCCATAAAGCCCTTCGGTGATGCCGCCCTTGGCACCAGCAACGAACGATGCCACGCCGGCGCCGCTGGAGAAGAATATGGCGTCGAAACCCATCTTGCGCGCCGTGGCAAAGGGCAGGATGGTGTCCTTGATGATGGTGCCCATGGCGATGGCTTCGCATTTGGCCTTCTTGAACTTGGCAACGGCGGCGACGAAGTCCGATGCGGTCGGCTTGTGGGCCGACCGGGCAGCCAGTTCAAGGCCCATCTTCTTGGCCTGATCCTGGGCCCCGAAGAGGATCTCCTTGCCGAAATCCGAGTCCTGATAGATGACGCAGAATGTCTTGACGCCGGCGGTTTTCGCGAGATGTGCCATGCCGGCACGGATGTGGTCGTAGTAGGTCGAAATATGGGCGAACTTTAGCGCATGGTGGGGCTCGGTCATCTGCCGTGCCGCCGAGAACGGGAATAGGTTGGGAATATTCGCCTTGATCATCCGTGGCAGAATGGCGTTGTTCATGGGCGTGCCCATGCCGCCGAGAATGGCGAAAACCTTGTCCCTGTTGATCAGCTTGTTGGCTGCTTGAACCGCCCGCGGCACCTGGTACTGGCTGTCCTCGACGACCAGCCTGAGCTTGCGTCCATGAATGCCGCCTGCCGCGTTCACTTCATCAAAACGCATTTGCATGGCGTTTCGGGACGGCACTCCCCAGACCGAAGCCGGCCCCGACAGATCCGAGTGCACCCCGATGACTATCTCTTTGTCCGTGACGCCCGCCCCTTGCACCGCCGTTGCCCCGGCTAGCATGGTGACTGATAAGGCCAGCAGGCCTAAACTTTTTCGTGGCTCCATTTTTTCTCTCCCTTCGTGGTTTGGCTATTCTGGTTTAGACCCTGAACAAGGTCAACGTTACCCCAAGGCACTTCAGGCCGCTTGATACATATCTTCGATCAGGTCGGCATATTTTTCGCTGACGAATTTTCGCTTCAGTTTCATCGTCGGTGTCAGCTCGTCATCTTCCGGGTCGAGCTGATGTTCCAGCAGACGAAACTTCTTGACCGTCTCGACGCGGGCAAATTTCTTGTTGGCCTTCTCTACTTCCGAATCTATCAACGCCATGACCTCTGGCGTACGCGTCAAACTGGTAAAATTCGTGAACGGCACGTTATGATCCTGCGCGTATTTCTCGACATTCTCGTGGTCGATCATGATCAGGCAGGTAAGATATTTCCTCCGGTCACCGATAACGACCGCATCGGAGATATAGGGTGAGAACTTAAGCTCGTTCTCGATCTCGGTGGGGGTGATGTTCTTGCCGCCCGCGGTGATGATGATGTCTTTCATGCGGTCGGTGATCTTGACGAACCCTTGGTTGTCGATCAGGCCGACATCACCGGTGTGCAGCCAACCGTCGACAACGGTTTCAGCTGTCTTTTCGGGCTGGTTGAGATAGCCCATGAAGACGTGGTCGCCGCGCAGCAGGATCTCGCCCGCATCGGAAATGCGGACCTCGCCGAAGGGTACCCGCCGGCCCACGGTTCCCAGCTTGACCAGGCCCGGCAGATTGGCGGTTGCCAGTCCGGTGTTTTCGGTCTGCCCGTAGACCTCGTAAAGGCTGATGCCGAGCGCCTGATACCAACGGATCAGGTCCGGTGAGATGGGCGCTGCGCCGGTCCAGGCCCAATGGCAGTTCCCCAGGCCGATGATCTTTCGGATATTGTTCAGCACGAAGCGCTGCGCCATCAGATTCCTGAGGCCCAGCCAAAATGGTACCGGCTTCCCCTCGGCTGCGCAGGTCGCCGCCCGTTCACCGATGGCGATGGCTTTCCGGTAGGCCCAGCGCTGCAGCGGCGTAGCGTCGGAGAGCGCAATCATTATCGAGGAGTAGAACTTCTCCCATACCCGGGGCACGGCGCCCATGATCGTTGGCTGCACCTCCTGGACGTTTTCCGGCACCGTATCGGGGTTTTCGATATAGTTCGAAACCACTCCGGCATAGAGCGCCAGGTAGCAGCCATGTACGCGCTCCGCCACATGGCACATGGGCAAAAACGCCAAGCGCTCTTCGCCTTGTTCCTTCCAGCCAAATGACAGCGTGCTGTTGACGCACTGGAAAATGATATTCCGGTGGGAAATCATCGCCCCTTTGGGTGGGCCGGTGGTGCCGGAAGTATAGACCAGAATGGCCAGATCATCGGGCTGGGCCAGATCCAGGCATCGTTCGAATTCACCTGGATTTTTCTTGTCGAAATCCTCTCCCAGCTCGAGGAAGGTAGTGAAGTCGATGGCCATGGGATCCGAAAAATCCCGCAATCCCTCCATGTCAAAGATTACGATTTTCTCGAGTGTGTGGCAGTTCTCCCGGACGGAAAGAACCTTGTCGAGTTGCTCTTCGTTTTCGACGAATATGATTCTTGTCTTTGAATCATTGACCAGGTATTCGATCTGGCTCGGTGCATCCGTCGGATAGACTCCGGCACTGACCCCACCGGCACATAGGCAGCCCAGGTCGGCATATATCCATTCCGGTTTGTTGTTGGAAAGCACGCAGATAACCTGCCCCTTCTCGAGGCCCAGGGCGCGAAACGCCATGGCCACCCGGCGCATATTGTCACCCAACTGGCCCCAGGTGATTTCCTGCCAGATGCCGAAGTCCTTCTCGCGGATGATCACCCGGTCGGGAATGCTCTTGACGCGCCGCCAAATCATCCCCGGTACCGTGCCGGTGGCGGCATCATCCTCGGCGATGGTCAATTCCGTGCCGGCATCGGTCGTCAGCTGTCTGGTGGTGATGTTGCCTTTCATGACGAGCCCATTTCCCATGATTTCCCTAGCGCCACTGCTTTTTTTTCTTCCAGCGGCGTTTTCCGCGAACCCCTGTTTCTTTCACACCCAGATAAAACTCCTGAATGTCCTCGCTGTCCAACAGGGTCTGGCAATCACCCTCCATGACGATCCGGCCGACTTCGAGGACGTAGCCGAAATCAGCCATGTTCAGGGCCATTTTGGCGTTCTGCTCGACCAACAGCATGGTGACGCCCTGCTCTTGGTTGATACGCGCAATGATATCGAAAATCTGCCGCACCAGCAGCGGCGACAGGCCCAGCGAAGGCTCATCCAGCAGCAGCAGCTTGGGGCGCCCCATCAGCGCGCGACTGATCGCCAGCATCTGTTGTTCGCCACCGGAAAGCTGGCCGGCCGCCTGGTGCGCACGCTCTTTCAGGGCCGGGAAATAGTCCAGGACCATTTCCTGATCGCGCTCGATCTCCCGGCGATCGCGACGGGCATAAGCTCCCATCATCAGGTTTTCCCGGACCGAGAGGAAGGGGAATACCTCCCGTCCTTCCGGAACGTGGCACAGTCCCTGGCGCACGACCCAGTCCGGGTTGCGGTTCTGGATCTCCTGGCCGTCGAACAGGACGGAACCCTTCCGCGGATCCATGACGCCGGAAATCGTTTTCAAGATGGTCGTCTTGCCGGCACCGTTGGCGCCAAGTACGGCCACGATCCTGCCCGTCTCGACCCGCAGGCTGACCCCGCGGATGGCCATGATCGGACCGTAGTAGGTCTCGATATTGTTCAGGGTCAGGATCGCGTCGTCCATCATCAGTCCCCGATATAGGCCTTGATCACCTCGGGATCCTGTTGCACTTCAGCGGGCGTGCCTCTGGCCAGGACTTCGCCGTAGTTGAGGACCAGCACCCGATCCGAGACCTGGCCGACCAGCTTCATGTCGTGTTCCACCATCAAAACGGTGATGCCCAGATCCTTGACGATATCCTCGATCCAAAACGCCATATCCTCCGTTTCCTCCACGTTGAGGCCGGAGGAGGGTTCATCGAGCAACAGCAGCTTCGGTTCGGTGCACAGTGCCCGGGCCACTTCCACGACCTTGCGCACACCGAAGGGCAGATTGGCGATCAGCGAATTGCGATAGCGGGCCAAATCGAGAAAATCGATGACCTCCTCCACCCGTCCGCGGTGGGCCAGTTCGCTACGGCGCACCGAAGGCAGGAACAGCATCTCGCCGATTAGGTTCGAGGTCCGGTGGGGGTGCCGGCCGATCAACAGGTTCTGCAGAACGCTTGCGTGTTCAAAGAGCTCGATATTCTGGAAGGTGCGGGCGATGCCCAATCCCGCGATTACGTGCGGTGCCGCGTCGGAAATATCGCTGCCATCGAAAGTCAAGCTTCCTTCGGTCATATCGTAGATGCGGCTGATCAAATTGAAGATCGTCGTCTTGCCCGCGCCGTTGGGTCCGATGATGGTGAAGACCTCGCCCCGGGCAACGTCGAACGACACGTTGTTGACCGCGCGAATGCCGCCGAAGCGAATCGAGATACCGTCCGCCGCGAGCAAGCTCATCGCAGGCGCTCCGATTTCAAATAGGTCTTTTGTCTCTTGAAGGTGGCCTTCTTGTATAGGGGGAAGAGGTCGAAAAAAAAGCGGATCTTCATCCAGCGGCCGTAGATCCCCAGGGGCTCCAGCAGGATCACGTAGACCAATACCAGGCCGAAGATGCCCGGCTCCAGACCGGCGGCCGTGGCGATCTGCTGCGGCAGGTAGTCACGCATGATAGCTATGGCCTGCGGCAGCAGCCCGACGAACACCGCCCCAAAAACGGCACCGTGAAGCGATCCTACGCCGCCCACCACGACCATCAGCACGAGCTGGATCGACAACAGGATGTTGAAGGCGTCCGGCGACAGGTATTGCACGTAATGGGCAAAGAGGGCACCGCCCAGGCCGGTGATCCCGGCGCTGACGGCGAAGGCTATGGTTTTGTACTTGGCCAGATTGACGCCAATGCTTTGGGCCGAAATCTCGCTATCCCGGATCGCCACCAAAGCCCGTCCCGTCGGCGACCGAATCAGATTGGCGGCCAGCCAGATCACCAGGATCAACACCAGCAGGCAGAGATAGTAGAACTCCCAACTGGCGGTCAGTTGGTAGCCAAAGAGGTCGGGCGGTTCCACGGCCAGGCCGTTATATCCCCCGGTCACCGAATCCCAGTTGGCGAAGACGTGCTCGACGATGATCGCGAAAGCCAAGGTGGCGATGGCAAGGTAGATGCCGGTCATGCGCAGCGTCGGAACACCGACGGCGACGCCGGCCGCGGCGGTGACGATGGCGGCGGTGGGCATGGCAACCAGAAAGGGCACGCCCTTCGACAGCAGATAGGCATGGCAATAGGCGCCGATGCCGAGGAAGGCGGCGTGTCCCAGGCTGATCAATCCGGTGAATCCCACCAGGATCATCAAGCCGATACCGGCCACCGCCCAGATGAACAGGGCGGCGATTTCGTTGATGAAAAAATCGCTGAGCAGCGCCGGCAGAACGACCAGCGCGGCAAGCAAGGCGCCATACCAGAAGAGATCGCCGCCGTGACGCCAAATGTTGATGTCTTGTTGGTATCTGGTCTTGAAAACGAAACGCATGAACTCAGACCTTCTTGCGCACGAACTGCGCGAACAGGCCTTGGGGACGCAGGACCAGGACGATCAACAGGACCAGGAAAGCAGACACCTCCATGAAGCCGGCGGGCAGCCAAAGGCCGGCGGCTTGTTCCACCACACCGATAATCAGGCCGCCGACGAGGGCTCCCGGAATGCTCCCGAAACCGCCCAGAACAGCGGCGGCGAAGGCTTTGATGCCGATGAAGCCCATGTTCGGATCGATCAGGGTGAGCGGCGATACCAAAACGCCCGCCACCACCGCAACGCCGGCGCTGATGGCCCAGATCAGGGAGAATACCCGCCGCACCGGTATGCCCATATAGTAGGCCGCCAATTGATTCTGTGAGGCGGCCTGCATGGCGACGCCAATTCGCGTGTACTTGAAAAACAGGTAAAGCACGAGGCAAAGCAGGAGTGTGCCGACGATAATGGCGACGTTTTCCTGCCCGATGGCGAGAAACTCGCCACCCAGCATCTTGTTGGTGAAGGGCGTTTCGAAGGACAGCGGATCATATCCCCAGATGGTTCCGGCGGCGGTTCGCAGCACGAAACCCAGTCCGATCGTCAGCATGACCACGGCGAACTGCGGCTGACCGATAACCCAGCGCAGGACCAGGGCATCCAGCAGGTAGCCGAAGGCGGCCAGCAAAACCACGGCCAGGAAGAGGCCCAGCCAATAGGGCATCCCCATTTCCGCGATCAACATATAGGCCACGAACGCGCCCAGCATGAGCAAGTCACCCTGGGCAAAATTGACCATTTCGGTGGCTTTGTAGATCAGCACGAAGCCCAGCGCGATGAGACCATAGATGCAGCCCAGCGCGGCGCCGGACACCACGACCTGTACGAATTCCTGGAGGAATCCTCCCATCAAACTATCCGCTGGCCATCGACTTCAATGGCCTTGCAATCGCCAACAACGCGTATTCACACGACAACGCCCCCCTCGGCGGCGGAATTCATCGGCAAACATGACCGGGACCGGCTCGCGGGTCCGGCCCCGAATTCAGAACCCGACCATCCCGGGTTTGCATCCTGGAGCCATCCGGAGAGCTTAGTCCGGGGAAGGTTGCGCGAACAAGTAGACCTTACCGCATTTGCAGAAGGTTCAGAACCGCCAGGCAATCTTTCGGTTTCGCTATCGAGAGGAAAAACGGCGGGCCCAGCCCGCCGTTGCAAAAGCCACCCTGGACGAGCCCTAGCTATCCTTTAGCCGGAGCGCCACGAAGCGCAGGTTTTCGGCCCGGCGCACCAGCAGCAGCACCGACTTGCGGCTGCTTTTCCTGACCTCGCGGACCTTGTCGAGAACCTGACCCGGGCTGCCCACCTCTTCTTGCGCCACCTCGACGATGACGTCGCCCGCCCGGATGCCTTTTTCGGCCGCCGACGAATCGGCTTCGACCTCGGTGATGACCACGCCCTGCGCCGCTTCTCCAAGTTCGAAGCGCTGGCGCAACTCAGCGGTGATGGCCGCCAGTTTCATGCCCAGCGCATCCACGGCGGCGCTCGAGGGCTCCGTCGTGGGCTGCTGTTGGGCGGCAATCCGGGTTTCGTTGAGCTCGCCGATCTTGACCCTGAGATCGACCTTGGCGCCGGCCCGCCAGACCTGCACCAACACGGACTTGCCGATCTCGGTTTCAGCCACCAGGCGGGGTAGTGCGCGCATGCGCGACACCTTCTTGCCGTCGAACTCGAGAATCACGTCGCCCGCCTTGAGACCGGCCTTGTTGGCCGGGCCCTCGGGATTGACCTCGGCGACCAGGGCGCCGCTGGCTTCGGCCAGGCTCAGGCTCTCGGCGATCTCGTCGGTGACCGGCTGGATCTTGACGCCCAGCCAGCCACGCATGGTGCGGCCGAAGTTGCGCAGTTGCTTGATCACCGGCCCGGCCAGATTGGAAGGCACGGCAAAGCCGATGCCGATGCTGCCGCCCGAGGTCGAGAAGATGGCGGTGTTGATGCCGATGACCTGGCCCTTGATGTTGAACAGCGGCCCCCCCGAATTGCCCCGGTTGATCGAGGCGTCGGTCTGGATGAAGTCGTCGTATCGGCCCGAATTGAGCGCCCGCGCCCGGGCCGAGATGATGCCCGCCGTCACCGTGCCGCCGAGCCCGAAGGGATTGCCGATGGCCACCACCCAATCGCCGACCCTTGATAGGTCGGAATCGCCGAAATTGACGTAGGGCAACGGCCGGCCGGCCTCGATCTTGAGCACGGCGACATCGGTTTCCTTGTCGACGCCCAGCACCTTGGCCTTGAAGCGGCTGTCGTCGCTGAGGATGACGGTGATCTCGTCGGCCTCCTTGATGACGTGGTTGTTGGTTACGACGATGCCCTCGGCGGCGATGATGAAGCCCGAGCCCAATGAAGTGGCGCGGCGGCTGGGGCGTTCGCTGTTGCCGCCCGGTCGCTGGCGCTCGAAGAAGTCCTTGAAGAATTCTTCGAAGGGCGAGCCCGGCGGGAACTGCGGCAAGGGCACCTCGCGTTGCGCCGTGCGCAGGGTCTGGGTGGTCGAGATGTTGACCACCGCGGGCATCAGTTTCTCCACCAGATCGGCGAAGCTCTCGGGCGTCGCCCGGGCTTCGGCGCCGGCTCCGGCCAGCAGACCGAACGCCAGCACGGCGGTGCCGGCCAAGGCTTGCCAGCGGCCGATTTCTACAGCTTGTTCTCTCACGTCTCTATTCCTTTGCACCGGTTGTCCGTTTGACAAGACATATGTAGAGACAATTGTGAAAACATTGTGGCCGAAGCGAGTTTTTTTTGTGCCCCTTCAGGGCCCTTTCAGCCCCGCACCAGCCAGGCCAGCCCGACACCCAAGGTGGCGATCACCAGGCCGGCATTGCGCAGCCAGCTCGAGGGCTGATCCAGAACCAACACCATCATGCGCTTCATGCCGTCGGGAAACAGAGCGTAAAGCGCGCCTTCGATGACCAGCACCAGGGCCAGCGCCAGGAGCAGCTCCTCCATCTCCTAGCCGGCGCTCATCGCTGCCGTGCGCTCATTGACCCTCGGGTGCCGGGCCGGGCTTGCCGGTAACCGAACGAATGAAACTGAAGAACTCCGAATCGGGCGACAGCACCAGCGTCGTGTCGTCACCGCTCAGGGATTCGCGATAGGCCTCCATGGTGCGGTAGAAATTGAAGAATTCGGGGTCCTTGCCGAAGGCCTGGGCAAAGATCCTGACGGCCTTGCCATCGCCCTGGCCGCGGGTGATCTGAGCCCGCTTCTGGGCCTCGGCGATCAGTACCGTCTTCTCGCGGTCGGCCCGCGAGCGGATGCGCTGCGAGATTTCGGCGCCCTGGGCCCGGAACTCCCGCGCCTCGCGCTCACGCTCGGACTTCATGCGGGCATAGATGGCTTGGCTGTTGGCCTCTGGCAGGTCGGCCCGCTTGACGCGCACGTCGATCACCTTGATGCCCAAATTGCTCGTCTCGAGATTGCTCAGATTGGTTATTTGCCGCATCAGCTTGCTGCGTTCCTTGGTCAGCAAGGTGGCCAGCGGCACGCCGCCCAGCACGCGGCGCAGCACCGAGGACAGGATGGCGTTGATCCGGCTGCGGGCCGTGGCCTCGGTGCGCACCGACTGATAGAAGCGCAGCGGGTCGGAGATACGGAAGCGCAGGAAGCTGTCGACCACCAGGCGCTTCTGGTCCGAGGCGATGATCTCCTCCGCCGGGGCATCGTAGGCCAGGATGCGCTTGTCGACGTAGATCACATCCTGGACGAAAGGAACCTTCACTTTCAGGCCCGGCGTCGAGACCACCGACTGTATCTTGCCGAACTGCATGACCAGGGCCTGCTGGGTCTGGTGCACCGTATAGAGGGCGCCGAAGGCGACGACGCCCGCCAGGGCGACGAGAATTCCCAGAATCGCCAGGGTGCGCCGGCTCATTGTCCACCTCCCGCGCGCTTTTTCAGCTCTGGCAGCGGTAGATAAGGCACCACGCCGCTGCCGCCCTTGTTGTCGATGATCAGCTTGTTCATGCCGGCCAGGATTTCCTCCATGGTTTCGAGATAGATGCGTTTGCGCGTCACGTCCTTGGCCTGGGCGTATTCTGCATAGACGGCCAGAAAGCGGGCCGCGTCACCTTCCGAACGCGCCACCACTTCGGCCTTGTAGGCCTCGGCCTCCTGGTTCATGCGCTCGGCCTCGCCACGGGCCCGGGGGATGATGTCGTTGGAATAGGACTCGGCCTCGTTGCGTTGGCGCTCCATATCGGCGCGGGCGCGCTGGACGTCGCGGAAGGCGTCGATGACGGCGCCGGGGGGATCGACTTTCTGCAGCTTGAGTTCGGTGATGACGATGCCCGATTGATAGAAATCGAGAATGCTTTGCAGCAAATCCTTGGTGCCTTGCTCGACCTGCTGGCGGCCCTCGGCCAGCACCGCCGCAATGGGCGTGTTGCCGACCACTTCGCGCATGGCGCTTTCCGCCGCCGCCTTGACCGTTGACTCGGGATTTTGAATGTTGAAAAGGAACTTGCCGGCATCGCCGATACGCCAGAAGACGGCGAAGTCGATGTCGACTATGTTTTCGTCGCCGGTCAGCATCAAGCTCTCTTCCGGCACGTCGCGGCTGGCCGTCGCGCGACCAGTGTTGCCCGCCGTGCGGTAGCCCGCGTCGATGCGGTTGATGCGTGTGACCTGGGGCAGGACGACGCTCTCGATGGGCGCCGGCAGGTGATAGTTGAGCCCCGGCTGGGTGGTGTTGACCCATTCGCCGAAGCGCAGCACCACGCCTTGTTCCGAGGCATCGACGCGGTAGAAGCCGCTAGCCCCCCAGACGGCGATCAAGATCAGCACGATGAGCGCAATGCCCCGCAGGCCGCCGCCGCCGCTGGGCAGCAGGCCGCGAAAGCGGTCCTGGCCCTTGCGCAGGAGTTCCTCGAGATCGGGTGGCTGGGGGCCGCCACCGCCGCCGCCGGGGCCCTGTCCCCAGGGGCCGCCGCCGCCGCCGCCGCCACCGCCACCGCCTTGCCAGCCACCGCCCTGGTTTCTCCAAGACATCGGGTTATGTCTCCTGCTCGTTAGAATGGTCCGATACGATATCGCGCCGCGGAAGTCTTTCCATTGCGCGTCCCGGCGTTATATGACAGCTAGCCGGCGGGCGCAACGCGAGGTGCCGGCGGCAATTTCGCCACCCCGGCCGGGGTGGCGATGATATTGGCACGATTGTAAGGATTTCAAGCATGGTGACGGTGACGGAAGAACAAATATTGGCGGCGCTAGGCGCCATCGACGACGCCGATCAGGGCGGCGACGTGGTCGGCCTGGGCATGATCGGCGGCCTGCAGATCCGCGACGGCCACGTCGCCTTCGCCATCGAGGTGGCGCCCGAGGATGGCGCCGCCAAGGAACCTTTGCGCCAGCTCTGCGAAAAGACCGTCCATGCCTTGCCCGGCGTGTTGTCCGTCAGCGCCGTTTTGACCGCCCACCGGGCCGCCGCCCCGGCCCCCGCTGTTGCTGCCGGTCCCGGCGGCCCCCGGCCGGCGCCCCAGAGCCTGCCCGGCGTCACCTCGATCGTCGCCGTGGCTTCGGGCAAGGGCGGGGTCGGCAAGTCGACCACGGCCGTCAACCTGGCGCTCGGGATGGCGGCCGAGGGCCGTGCCGTGGGCATTCTCGACGCCGACATCTACGGCCCCTCGATTCCTCGCATGCTGGGCATCGGCGGCCAGCCGCTGTCGCCCGACGGCAGTTATCTGCTGCCCATGCAGAACCATGGCGTGGTCTGCATGTCGATGGGCTTTTTGGTGCCCGATGACACCGCCACCATCTGGCGCGGCCCGATGGTCATGAGTGCGCTGGAACAGTTGCTGCGCGACGTCAAATGGGGCGAGCTCGACGTGCTCGTGGTGGATCTGCCGCCGGGCACGGGCGACGCCCACCTGACCATGGCCCAGCGCGTGCCCCTGAGCGGCGCCGTCATCGTGTCGACGCCGCAGGATGTGGCGCTCGCCGATGCCCGCAAAGGCATCTCGATGTTCGAAAAGGTCGATGTGCCGGTGCTCGGCCTGATTGAGAACATGAGCTTTTTCGTTTGCCCGCACTGCGACGAGCGCTCGGAGATCTTCTCCCACGGCGGCGCGCGGCGCGAGGCCGAGCGCCTGGGTGTCGAGTTCCTGGGCGAGATCCCGATCTCGCTGGGCATCCGCGAGACCTCCGATGCCGGCACGCCGATCGTGGTTCATGATCCCGACTGTGCCGAGGCCCAGGCCTTCCTGACCATCGCCCGGCGGCTGGGCGAGAAAATAGTTGCGGCCGAGCAGGAGAGCGCCAGCCAGGCACCACGCATCGTCGTGCAGTAGGGGAGGGGAGGGCTACTGCGCCCGTCCCAGCGTCTCCATCAGCTCCGTCCATTCGCGCTTGGACATGCCGCTGGCGGCCTGTTCGACCTCTTCGCCGGCGATCAGGCGCTTGACCGCTTCGAGGCCCTTGGACGACAGGTGGGCGCCGCCGTAACGGTAGTTGACGAAGGCGTCGTAGGTCTGCGGCACCCAGCTCTTCATGGTTTCCAGCATGGCCTCGGCGTAGATGCGAATTTCGTATTGGGCGTGCACGTCGGCGCGTAGCGAGAGAAAATGCATGAGGTTGTGCAGGTCCGTCTTCCAGTACCACTGGGTATAGAAGTTGAGTGAGAGGTTCATGCGCGCCAGCTCCCGGGCCAAGCCCTGGCGGTCGGGATCGAGGGGCTCTCCTTGGGCGTCCTCGTTGAGCATTTCCTGATAATCGGCGTAGCTCTGCTCCGAGTCGCGGCGCAACAGCTCGAACACCCGTGCTGCCTCGTCGCCCGTCAGCAAATCGCCGCGACCCTGGCGGTTCTCCGTCGACTGGGCGGCCAGGGCCTCGGGGGCGGGGATGTAGAATTCGTTGTCGAGGATGGAATAGCGGGCCGAGTATTCGTTGACGTTGGCGGTGCGGTGGCGGATCCACTGGCGCGCCACGAAGATCGGCAGCTTGACGTGGTACTTGATCTCGGCCATCTCGAAGGGCGTGGTGTGGCGGTGGCGCAGGAGGTAGTTGATAAGGCCGGCATCGCCGCGTACGGCCTTGGTGCCGCGACCGTAGGAGACCCGCGCCGCCTGCACCACGGCGCTGTCGTCGCCCATGTAGTCGACCACCCGGATGAAACCGTGGTCGAGGACCGGAATGACCTGGTAGAGGATTTCCTCGAGCCCGGGCGAGGTGTTGCGGCGGGTGCTGAAGGTTTCTTGCCGTTGGGCCTCGATCTCGGCCTCTTGCTCGGGCGTCACGTGCATCGCTGATCTCCTTGGCAGACGATCAGCACCATAACGCCGGCCGCCGCGCGGCGCCAACAGATGCTCTCGCGGCACTTCCAAAAAGCGGCAAAAAAGCCTATATACATTGTGTCGGGCAACCGACTATGGCGATAAACGGTGCGCGAAATAGGCGTTACGGACCCGGGGGCAGTACCCGGCGCCTCCACCATAACCGCATGACCCGGCGGCGCGCCGGGAGGCTCGATTGGCGGTGCGGTTTTGCTGGGGGCGACACAGGATCGACGTGCGTATTAAAGGTGTACTTTTCGACCAGCAGGATACCACCGTTATCGGGTCACATTCACAAATGCCAACGACAACGAGGCATTTGCAGTTGCTGCTTAGCAGTTAACTGCGGGGTTCGGGGGGCACCTGGCAACAGAAGCCCTCCACTTTATTTAGGCCCTCACCGGGCGCGCGCATCCGCGCGCTTGGCCGCGGCAGCCGTCGAGGCTGGCCCGGCGGGGGTGCTCTTCGGGGTTCGGCGGGCGGCTCGGCGACATCAATCAAAAAATTTCATGGTCGACTTGGTCTGCCGGGGCATTAGTATTGTCTCCGCGATGGTCGAAGACCTGATGCAATACAAGGATATCGTCGAGCGCGCGCTCAAGGGCGTGGTGCGCGAGGCGCTGGAGTACGTGGCCGTGGGCGGTCTGCCGGGCGAGCATCACTTCTACGTCTCCTACCTGACCGGCGATCCCGGGGTCGAAATACCGAGCTATTTGCGCGAACGTTATCCCGACGAGATCACCATCGTCATTCAGCACCAGTTCTGGGATCTCGAGGTGACCAACGAGCAGTTCGCCGTGACGCTGAGCTTCAGCGGCAAGAGCGAACGCCTGGTCGTACCCTTCTCGGCGCTCACCGGTTTCGCCGATCCCAGCGTCGAATTCGGGCTGCAGTTCCGCACCGACGAGGGGCAGCTGCCGGTGGGCGACAATGCCCCGACAACGGCAGCCGTCAGCGAGGTCCAGGACGATGGCCCCGACGACGGCACGGCCGAGGTTGTGGTGCTGGACAGCTTTCGCAAGAAATAGATCGTTGCCTGACAGCGACTATCAGCCCCTCTTTCAGCTTGCTGCCCAAGAGACACCCTGGCGCCGCTTGGAGGGCGATTTCGTCGAGATCCAGGAGCTCGGCGGGGAGACCGTGCTCAAAGTCGACGAGGCAGCGCTGAGCCTGCTGGCGGCCGAGGCCATGCGCGACGTGGCCCACCTCTTTCGGCCCAGCCACTTGGCCCAGTTGCGGGCTATCCTGATTGACCCCGAGGCCTCGGAGAACGACCGCTACGTGGCGCTCGAGCTTTTGAAGAACGCCAACATCTCGGCCGGCATGGTGCTGCCCAGTTGCCAAGATACCGGCACCGCCATCGTGGTTGCCAAGAAGGGCCAGTACGTCTGGACGGCGGGTCACGACGAGGCGGCGCTCAGCCGCGGCATCGCCGAAACCTTTGCCACCAGCAACCTGCGCTATTCGCAGATGGCGCCCTTGGACATGTACGAAGAGGTCAACACCGGCTCCAACCTGCCGGCCCAGATCGACATCCAGGCCGAAGCCGGTGCCGCCTACAAGTTCCTTTTCATCGCCAAGGGCGGCGGCTCGGCCAACAAGACCTTTCTTTTCCAAGAGACCAAGGCGCTTTTGAACCCTCAAACGCTGCTCGCTTTTCTCGACCAGAAAATGCGCACGCTGGGCACCGCCGCCTGCCCGCCCTATCACCTGGCCATCGTCATCGGCGGCACCTCGGCCGAGTTGAACCTGAAGACGGTCAAGCTGGCCAGTTGCCACTATCTCGATACCCTGCCCACCAGCGGCGACGCCAGTGGCCGCGCCTTCCGTGATCTTGATCTCGAGGCGGCGGTGCTCGGGCTCAGCCGCCAAAACGGCATCGGCGCCCAGTTCGGCGGCAAGTACTTCTGCCACGACGTGCGCGTCATCCGGCTACCCCGCCACGGTGCCTCGTGCCCGGTCGGCATCGGCGTATCATGCTCGGCCGATCGCCAGATCCTGGGCCGTATCGACGCCGGCGGTGTCTTCCTCGAGCAGCTCGAGGTCAATCCGGCGCAATACCTGCCGGAAGTCGATGAGAGCAGTCTCGAAAAAGACGTCGTGACCATCGACCTGGCCGCACCCATGGCCGATATCCTGGCTACGCTCGGCCGCCATCCCATCAAGACCCGCCTGGCGCTCAGCGGCCCGTTGATCGTGGCCCGCGACATCGCCCACGCCCGGCTCAAGGAGCGGCTAGACGCCGGTGATGGCTTGCCCGACTACGTCAAGGACCACATCATCTATTACGCCGGCCCGGCCAAGCAGCCCGAGGGACTGCCCTCAGGCTCCTTCGGCCCCACCACGGCCGGGCGCATGGACGCCTACGTCGACCTTTTCATGCAGCATGGCGCCAGCCTGATCAGCCTGGCCAAGGGCAACCGCAGCGCCCAGGTGCGCCAGGCCTGTGCCAAACACGGCGGCTTCTATCTCGGCTCCATCGGCGGTCCGGCGGCGCGTTTGGCCCAGGACTGCATCCGCAAAGTCGAAGTGCTGGAATATGCCGAACTGGGCATGGAAGCGATCTGGCGCATCGAAGTGGAGAATTTCCCCGCCTTCATCATCGTCGACGACAAGGGCAACGATTTCTTCGCGGATTTGTGAGGCAGCCGACAGCGGCCTTGGTATTGTTTTTGTCCTCCCTTGACTAGGCTAAATATTAGCCTATATTTTATTCATTGATGCCCACGCTGATCGAAATTGACGGGATTCAGGTCCGTATGTACTTCAACGACCACAACCCGCCGCACGTTCACGTCATTGCTGGCGGGAACGCCGCAAAGTTGGCCATCAGTGACGGCACCGTGTTTGCCGGCTCGGTGTCGCCTAGGGCCGAACGCCGGGCCCGCGCCTGGATCTTCGACAACCAGGATTTCCTTTTCGCCAAGTGGGAAGAATTCCATGAGTGAAGTGGAACGCATCACGAAACTGGAACTGGGCGGCCCGCTATCATTCCATGCTGAATTCGCTGACGGTCAAGAGGTGTACGCAAACCTCGCGGGCCTCTGCGCCCGATCGAGGCATTTTCGGATCTTTCTTGATCAGCCCGAACTATTTGAATTCTTCCACTTGGTCCATAACGGCATCGGCATCGAGTGGGACAACGGCCTTGACTATTCGGCCGGCGCCCTTCTTCGGCTGGGGCGCGCTCAAGAGGACATGACGGGAAGCCAATTCAAGGCCTGGCAGAAGATACTTGGCCTCTCGAACAGTGAAGCCGCGGACTTGCTTGGCGTATCGTTGGCGACCGTCAAGAACTATCACCGCCGTAACCTTGTCCCCACTGCCGTAAAATTAGCCTGCGACAGCTTTGAGGCGGATGCCAATCTCGTTGCGGCACGATTTGTCCCCCGCAATCGACGCCTTGCCCTGCAAAAGAACGCCTGACCCTGCCCCTCAGAATACCTTTTTCCAGGTCTTGGTGATCCACGATTCGGGATCGCCCTGTGGCCTCAGGTCGACGCCGGTCAGCAGCAGGTAGCTGTCCTGGTACCAGGGGCTGCCGGGGAAATTGTGGCCCAGCACGGCGGCCGCCGTCTGTGCCTCCTTCGTCACCCCGAGTTGCAGGTAGGCCTCGGTCAGCCGATGCAGCGCCTCGGCCGCGTGGCTCGTGGTTTGGAAGTCCTCGATGACCACGCGGAAGCGGTTGATGGCGGCGATCGGCGTGCCGCGGCGCAAATAGAACCGGCCGATTTCCATCTCCTTGCCGGCCAGGTGGTCGCGGGCCAGGTCGATCTTGAGGCGGGCGTCGCGGGCGTATTCGCTGGCCGGGTAGCGCCGCACCAACTCCTGCAAGGATCCCAGGGCCATTTTCGTGACATTCTGGTCGCGGCCGACGTCGGCGATCTGCTCGTAGTAGCTGACCGCAATCAGATAAAAGGCGTAGGGCGCGCTTTCGTTGCCGGGGTGGAGCTGCAGGAAGCGGTCGGCGGCCAGGATGGCCTGGTCGTACTCGTTGATCTTGTAATAGGAATAGGCCGCCATGAGCTGGGCCTTGGTGGCCCAGGTGGAGTAGGGGTGCTGGCGCTCGACCTCGTCAAACAGCTCGGCCGCTTCGAAATAGTCGTTGGCCAGCATGGTGGCGTGGGCTTCGTTGTAGATATCCTCGACCGGACGCTCGACGTATTCGCGTTCGTCGTCCGACGAGCAGGCCACCACCAGACCCAGCGTCAGCAAGAGTGCCGCCCGTGCCGCCCATGCCGCCTTGTGTCGGCCGCGCCAAAACGCCATCGATCGCTGCAAAACCGTCATACCCTCATCCGTCCGCCAAGCTCGGGCCAAGCTCGGGCCAAGCGCGGCGGAGTATATCACGGGCGAAATTATTGCAAGTGCCGTTGCCGGCCCGGCAAGCTCAAAAGATACCTTCAGGCGATAGCGGCGGCGGTGGCCGGCTGCCAGGCGGGAGCTTCGTCCGGGGCCAGGGCGGGGGCGGCCGCCAGGGCACCACCCGCCGTCACCCGGCACCAGGCCTCGGCATCGGCGAACAAAGCCGCCAGCAGCCGGTTGTTGAGGCTGTGGCCGCCGCGCTGACTGTGATAGCGGCCCAAGAGCGGGGCGCCGGCGAGATAAAGGTCGCCGACCGCATCGAGGGCCTTGTGGCGCACGAATTCATTGCCGTAGCGCAGTCCATCCTGATTAATGACGCCTTCGCTGCCGACCACGATGGCGTTTTCCAGCGAGCCGCCGCGGGCCAGGCCGCGGGCCCTCAGCGCCTCGACGTCGTCAAGGAAGCCAAAGGTGCGGGCGCGGCACAACTGGTCCTTGAAGGTGCCCAGGGCGGCATCGAATTGCCAGCTCTGGTGCGCGATCAAGGGGTTGTCGAAATCGATCTCGACCTCAAGCATGAAGCCGTCGTAGGGGCTGAGGCATGCGTAGCGATCGTCGTCCTCGAC
>Ga0187827_10001940_pt1 | contig 29136 bp, 23 predicted proteins | sample ETNtaG_39_FD_167969 | JGI IMG/M metagenome (GOLD analysis project Ga0187827, IMG submission 167969) | Marine microbial and viral communities from oxygen minimum zone, Eastern Pacific Ocean - ETNP2014_SV_150_PacBio MetaG (Illumina Assembly) | ecosystem: Environmental > Aquatic > Marine > Hypoxic...
CAACGTCTGACCTTGTCGGCAAAGTGGAAGCGGGTATTCCTGAGGATGATCCGAGAAATCCGGGCGTCATCGCTGATAATGTGGGAGACAATGTCGGCGACGTTGCTGGCATGGGGTCGGATATTTTCGAGTCGTATTGCGGCTCGATCATTGCGACGATCGCCATTGCGGCGACGTTGTCACCGGTACTGATTGACCAGTTGGCGAGTGGGCAACAGAACCAGTTGATGTTCCTGCCGTTGGCTCTGGCTTCGGTTGGACTGGTGTGTTCATTGATCGGAATTCAGTTGGTCAGTGCGATGGCAAATAAGTCACCGGCTGTCGCATTGCGAGTCGGCACTATCGGCGCGACCATTATTTTTATCATTGCTTCGATCGCCGTGATTCACTTGGTCGAACTGAGTGTGAACATTTGGTTCGCTGTTCTGGTTGGGGCAGTCGGTGGCATTGTGATCGGGTTGGTGACCGAGTACTACACGGGTGGTCAGCCAGTTAGAAAGATCGCGGCAAGTGGTGAAACTGGGCCTGCAACGGTAATGATCAGCGGGCTCGCCATTGGCATGCAATCGGTTACTGTTCCTGTGTTGGTGCTGAGTGCGATCATTCTTATTTCAAGTGAATTAGCTGACATCTATGGGGTCGGCATTGCCGCTGTTGGTATGCTGGCAACGGTGGGGATCACGATGGCAATTGATGCGTACGGGCCTGTTGCAGACAATGCTGGGGGTATTGCAGAAATGGCCGGGTTGGGTGAAGAGGTTAGGGAAATCACCGATACCCTTGATGAACTGGGTAACACTACCGCGGCGATTGGCAAGGGGTTTGCCATTGGTGCGGCGGCGCTGGCGGCGCTTGCGATTATCTCGGCGTATATCGAAACCGTGATCCATCATGTGCCGGAGTTCACCCTACAAATCAATGACCCTTTAGTGCTTGCCGGCATGTTCTTAGGCGGTATTTTTCCGTTTCTTGTCAGTAGTATGACGATGAACGCAGTGGGCGATGCTGCGTTTGAAATGATTCACGAGATCCGCCGTCAGTTTCGAGAGATCCCTGGATTATTGGAAGGCAACGCTGAACCCGATACCGCTCGCTGTGTGGATATCGCAACGACCGCTGCGTTAAAGCGGATGATTCCACCGGGGGTGCTAGCAGTCGCCGCTCCGGTGGTGGTTGGATTTGGGCTTGGCCCGGCAGCTCTTGGTGGCATGCTGGGCGGCGCATTGTTGGGTTGCGTGCTTCTTGCATTGACCATGGCCAACGCCGGGGGAGCTTGGGATAACGCCAAGAAGTACGTTGAAAAAGGCAACCTAGGTGGCAAGGGCTCTGACGTTCACAAGGCTGTTGTCGTCGGTGACACAGTGGGTGATCCCTTTAAGGATACGTCGGGACCCTCGATGAATATCCTGATTAATGTGATGGCGATCGTTAGCCTTGTGATCGCACCGTTACTGGGTTGATCGAGCTAGGTTTTTCTACAAGAGGAAGGGATCGGCCTGGTGGCCGGCTCTTTTGTTTGGGGTCCAAGACATGGGTTGGGTTGGCATCGTAAGATGATGTGATGATTAGGGTTCCCGTTCGGGCGGCCACTGTGCTGGATCTTGTCGCGGTCGAAGCCATCTATACGGATGAAGTACGCCGGCACACCGCCTCGTTTGAGATTGAACCGCCGGACCTTGCCGAGATAAAGCAGCGTTGGGTCGATGTGTGCAATCGGGGCTTGCCCTACCTGGTGGCGCATCTGGAAGGATGTGTTGCCGGCTATGCTTATGCGGTGCCTTATCGCGCCAGGCCAGCTTATTGTTACACCGTAGAAGACTCTGTTTATGTTGCTCCCTGGGCGCGTCAGCGTGGCGTCGGGTTAGCACTGCTCAGAGCGTTGCTCAGTGGTTGTGAAATGTGGGGTGCGCGTCAAATGGTCGCGATTATCGGTGATCCGGCGACAAACAATGCGTCTATTCGATTGCACGAAAAGGCGGGGTTTAGGTCTGTTGGAACACTGGTGGGTGTGGGACGTAAGTTCGATTCCTGGCTCGATTCATTGATATTGCAGCGACCATTGGGTCATGGGATCTCAACCAATCCCGGTGACCCTCGTGTGCCAGTTTGAGATGATTGCGCGGGGGTTTCTCGCTGCGGCGCGCTTTCTTCTTGTCCTCAGCGGTGGCTGGACGAGCGCTGCGCGTTGGCAACGTCAAGTGTTGACGCGATTCAATACCGACATGGATCTCTATCTGCCGCGGGGAAGAAGCGCTGGAACTGTGGTCTTTGTTCACGGTTTGAGTGTCTTGGGGCATCGTGATCCTCGTGTCGAGCAGCTGGGGAGCGCCCTGGCCACCGCTGGCTTTCGGGCGGTTATTCCGGCCATCAAGAGTCTCCGGGAGTTGTGGATTCGGCGGGATCAGCCCGAGCAAATCGAGCAACTGATTACTGCTATCACGAGTGACGAGCAATTGGTGCCAGGCGGCTGTTGCGCTTTGATGGCGGTCTCTTTTTCAGGTGTATTTGTACTCAGAGCGGCCGGTCGTCCCGCAGTGTCGCCGCATCTGAGTGCGTTGGGTCTAATCGGCGCTTATGCAGATGTGAACAGCGTGTGCGATTTCCTCGTGACCGCCAACCGGGCTGACCCTTACGGCTATCTCCTCATGTTGCGCAGTTACTACGCAGAATTTGAAACGCCCTCGGCAAGGTTTCTTGAAGCACGCTGTATTAAGCACAGTATTGCTGAATCAGAAGCCGAGTCATGTGAGGGCATTCTGGATGCGAGTCAGCCCGATGAGGCGCAATTAATCCAGTTGATTGCCGATCCGCGGGCCCGTGCTGATATGGGTAGGCGCATACGGGCAGTTTTTGATGCGGATTGGCGTGACTACGAAGTACCTATTGAGTCACTTCAACTCGATGTGCCGGTGTTCCTGATTCACGGGCGAGACGATCGCGTGATCCCTGTTGAGCAGTCGCGAGATCTTGCTGATCGACTCGATGTTCGCGGCGTGGTCAATCGGTTGTGTGTGACTCGATTTTTGAGTCATGGTGACAGTCGTATCCGCTGGCGCGAGTTACTCGAAGTGCTACGTGTGTGGTGTGCTTTTGCTTGGTTTTTCAGGTGTTGCCAGGTGAGCGAAAAGCGCCGGCCGGAGTAGTGAGCGGGCACAGAAAATGAAGAGGGCGCCCAACGGGCGCCCTCTTGCGACAAGCCTGACAGCAATTCAGGTCAAGCGTAATGTACGACACCGGCCATGATCACCGACAGAATAACACTCGAGGTGATTACTGCGTTGACCGACTGTATGGCGCTCATCATTTTCCCCCAGATGGCATTGGCCTCGATGATGACAACGATGGCGAGACCAATAACAAGGGCGGTCGTGCTCATTTCTCCACCCCATACACCGCCACTTGCTTGGGTGCCGTGGATCGAAGCGACCATGAAATAAAGCATGGGTAAGGAAAAGAGCGTGTTTGTCCGCGAGGCCAAACCGGCTTTGGGTGCGGCGGCTGCTTTGTCACCTTCATCCAGGCCAATAACTATCCGTTGATTTGGCCAGATGATTAGCCACACATTCAGCATCATCAGGGTACCCATCAGCGCACCGAGTGAGATGCCAAGACTGAATCGTTGGTTCATGATCCATCCGAGCAGGATCAGACCGGTGAGAAAAGTGAACATGGCCGCCCAGCGGAACCACCATAGCGCGATCGGTGCGAGTTTCTGCATGACATCCGACTTGGCACCGTCATCAGCGACTTTGACGTATTCAGTCTGCACAAAGTTGAAGTAGTAGAGCAGGCCAATCCACGCCACGCCGAAAACAATGTGACCCCAGCGTAACAGTACATCGAGAAGGTATGAGTGCAGCATGGTTCGTGTCTCCCAGGTGTTTGTCTATGCAGTGGGTAAAAATCAGCGACGCAAGTCTAAATGACGTCTTCCCAAAGCGCCAATTCAGGTTGTTTTGAAGGGGTATTGTGATTTACCAGCGGTGTCCCCCTTCGCGGAGTCCTAGGCGACCGAGGGTAAGCCTGCCAGCGCCATGGCGACTTCCGATTCGTCATAAGGCTGATCGTGTAGTTTTCCGCTGGCAAAGTCGCTGTAGGCCTGCATATCGAAATAGCCATGTCCGCAAAGGTTAAATAAAATGGCTCGCGAAGTGCCTTCTGCCTTGCAGCGCAGCGCTTCGTCGAGTGCGCCTTTGACCGCGTGGTTCGCTTCAGGTGCCGGCAGAATACCTTCTGCCTTGGCAAACTCGATGCCGGCCTCAAAGCACTCGACCTGTTGGTAGGACACCGCTTCAACTTCGCCGGTATTGACCAGCTGGCTGACTAATGGTGCCATGCCGTGGTAACGCAGGCCCCCGGCGTGAAAGCCAGGCGGCACAAATGCCGACCCCAGTGTGTGCATCTTAACCAGGGGCGTCAGATTTGCCGTGTCACCGAAGTCGTACGCATACTGACCGCGCGTCAGGCTCGGGCAGTTGGCCGGTTCGACCGCAACAACGCGACAGGTCTGTTCACCACGCAGTTTTCGACCGATAAACGGAAAGGCAAGGCCAGCAAAATTGCTTCCGCCCCCGGTACAGCCAATCACCACGTCAGGATAATCGTCGGCCATCTCCATTTGGCGTAAGGCTTCTTGTCCAACGACAGTCTGATGCATCAGCACGTGGTTCAGTACGCTGCCAAGCGCATACTTGGTGTCGTCCCGTTGCGCTGCGCATTCGACCGCCTCGCTGATTGCGATACCAAGGCTGCCGGTACTGTCGGGACTGTCCGCAAGGATTTTCCTGCCTGATTCCGTGCGGTTACTCGGACTGGCGTGACAGGTGGCACCAAATGACTCCATGAATGCTCGCCGATAGGGTTTCTGGTCATAACTCACTCGCACCATGAACACTTCTATTTCCAGACCAAACATTGAACCGGCGAGGGCAAGGGATGAACCCCATTGGCCGGCGCCGGTCTCAGTGGTAATGCGCTTAACCCCCTCTTCGCGGCAGTAGAAGGCTTGGGCGATGGCGGTGTTGGGCTTGTGGCTACCGGTCGGGCTCACCCCCTCATACTTGTAGTAGATGCGGGCAGGTGTATTCAGCGCTTGTTCCAGGCGTCGTGCACGGTGCAGTGGACTGGGTCGCCATTGTCGATAAATGTTGCGCACCGGCTCTGGAATATCGATCGTCCGCTCGGTGCTGACTTCTTGCATGATCGCCGCCATGGTGAAGAGTGGCGCAAGGTCATCAGGCCCGATCGGTTGGCCGGTTCCAGGGTGCAAAACAGGGGCCGGGGGATCTGGCAGGTCGGCGACGATGTTGTACCAGGATTTGGGGATGTCGTTCTCGTCCAGTAGAAACTTAATTTGATCTGTCATGGCAGTTATTCGAGGTAAACGGGTTATGGTTTAAGTACAGCACAGCACAGGCGACTAAGCATACCGCAATTGTGGTGGCGATACGGCTCCCTGAGAGATCGAGCGACTGATTCGGATATCTCAGTATGGGCGGGAGCCTTCAGGTCCCGGGGCGGGCGTTGGTCCGGTTGTAGCGGGGCACTGGGCCATGCAGCGCTTGCCACACTGTATCGCAGGCGGCGCGCTCGTCGTCGTCAAGCGGTGCCGCTTCGAGCGCCGCCAGGTTGGCGGTAATCTGTTCTGCACGGGTTGCGCCAAAAAGAGTGACATCAACACTGTCGTGATCCAGCATGTAGCGCAGTGCCAGTTCGACGGTGCTGCGTCCCCCATCGCGGGCGATTTGAGAAAAGGCATCAGCGGCACGTTGCTGGCGTTCATCCCAGTAGCGTTGCCGATAATTGGCATCGTTCGCAAAGCGCGTACCCGAGGTGGGTTCTTGACCGATCTGGTACTTTCCTGTGAGTAGGCCACCGGCCAATGGGTTATACAGACAGGTACCAAGATCAAATGCCCGGGTCATGGGTAACAACTCGGTATCGGCCGCGCGCGCGATCGCGTTGTACAACGCCTGCGTTACGGTGGGCGGTGTCCAGCCGCGTGAGCGACTGAGATACAGTGCATCGACTATTTGCCAGGCGGCAAAGTTTGATAGGCCGATATACCGAATTTTGCCTGCGTTCACCTGGCTTTCCAGGGCGCGCCAGGTGACCTCAATGGGAGTATCGTCATCAGGTTGATGTAGATAATAGATATCGACGTACTCTGTTTTAAGGCGTCGAAGCGAATTCTCAAGTTCTCGAATCAAGACCTTTGGGGTGAGGCCGATGGTCTCGAGATCGTTTCCGACTGGGTAGCGTACTTTCGTTGCCAGAACAATTTGTTCACGATTGGCCCGGGCGTTCATCCATTGGCCAATGATCTCTTCAGAGCGGCCTGCGTTGTAACTGTTGGATGTATCGATGAAGTTAACGCCGTTGTCGGTCACTAGATCCAACAGATCCAGCGAGGTCTCTTCGTTGACCGGTTGACCGAGGGTCATTGTGCCAAACGAAAACGGGGACACCTTGAGTCCAGTGCTGCCGAGTCTTATCCGTTCCATGTGCCGCCCTCCTGGTGACTGAACGTCACGGCGCTAGTGCGCCATTGGGCCTATCTTAGCGGTTGTTCGACTCAGTGTCGGATCCCGTAGCCCCGCTGGAGGAGAATCAGGCTGAGGCTAAATAGCGCCACGATGAAGCCGATGATGATGACATAGGAAGCCCACAGGCTGATGTCTGAAATACCGAGAAAGCCGTAGCGGAATGCGTTGATCATGTAAAGAATGGGATTCGCCATCGATATGTCTTGCCATAACTCGGGCAGTAACTTAATCGAGTAGAAGATTCCGCCAAGATAGGTCAACGGCGTGAGCACAAATGCGGGAACGATAGAAATGTCGTCAAAACCTTTTGCAAATAAGGCATTGAGGAAGCCGCCAAGTGAAAAGAGAATCGATGTCAGTATCACAACGGAGGTCAGCACCAGTGGACTGTGGATTCTAAGATCGCTGAAAAATGCCGACACGAGGGTGACTATGATGCCAATGAGGATGCCGCGGGCGACACCGCCACCGATAAAGCCGGTGAGGATGACATAGTTGGGTGTAGGTGAAATCAGAATTTCCTCTATAGAGCGCTGAAATTTCGCACCGAAAAAGGATGACACCACGTTCGAGTAAGAGTTAGTGATAACTGACATCAAGATCAGGCCTGGAACGATAAATTCCATGTAGTCGAACCCATCCATTTTGCCGATTCGCTTGCCAATGAGATTTCCGAAAATTACAAAATATAGGGTGGTCGTGATTACTGGCGGTAACAGTGTTTGTTGCCAGATTCTGGAGAAGCGCGAAATTTCCTTGATGAAGATCGTGTTAAATGCAATGAGTTGCTGACGTGCGGTCACAGTGGCACGCCCTCGTTATGGTTGCGGCGGATCAAGTTAATGAATAATTGTTCCAGGCGGTTAGTTTTGTTGCGCATACTCTGAATGCGAATCCCCGCGCGCGACAGTTGTGCGTAGAGTTCGTTGAGTCCGTCCTCTCGATCAACATTCACCTCTAGCGTTCGATTGTCCACCAGCCGGGTTGTACTTTGTAATTCGGGGGGAACGTGGGTTATGGGTTGGGAAAGATCCAGGACAAAGGTTTCGACCTGGAGTTTGGTGAGTGACGAGCGCATGGAAGTATTTTCAATCAAGCGCCCCTGATCGATGATGCCAATCTGTCGACAGAGATGCTCGGCTTCTTCCAGGTAATGGGTGGTCAGAATGATGGTGGTACCGGCATCGTTGATTTGGCGTAGGAAGTTCCACATGGAGTGACGAAGCTCAATGTCAACACCGGCCGTTGGTTCATCGAGAATCAGTAGTTTGGGTTCGTGCACCAGTGCTCGGGCGATCATCAGTCGACGTTTCATGCCACCGGACAACGCACGGGCCCGATCGTCGCGCTTAGGCCAAAGCCCAAGCTGCGTCAGGTATTGTTCTGCCCGTGCCTGAGCAAGCTGCCGCTCGATGCCGTAATAGCCCGCCTGGTTGACCGTGATTTGCCAGGGTGTTTCAAACATATTGAAGTTGAACTCCTGAGGCACGATACCCAGGTGGGCTTTGGCACGAGAGAAATGCCGGTCAATATCGATGCCGAAGACATGCACCTTTCCCGTGCTCTTATTAATAAGGGAACTGATGATGCCAATGGCTGTCGACTTTCCAGCGCCATTGGGACCCAGCAGTGCGAAAAAATCACCTTCGTCAACCGTCAGATCGATGTCCTGAAGGGCCATCGTTCCGTTAGCATAGGTTTTGCTCAGGCCCTGAATTTGAAGTGCGGCTGTCATGGTGGTGGTGTTCGACGCAATAGCACAGACATGGGGTCAACTTCAGTGCTTTGCAAGGGGCGCGCGTGGGATTACTGGCGCAGCACACATTTCTCGTATAGGTCTTTGAGCAGCCCTCCCGGATCATAGCGGGTCTTTAGTTCGCGGTAGACCGGGCCGTTGTACGCTTGCCAAAATGCGCGGTGAGAGAAAAACACGTCGGAATAAAGTGACTTGATACCGCCGAAGTCGGTAACTTTGTCTTCTATCATTCGGTTGAAATGACCTCTGGGTTTTCGACGGCGTGTTCGGACCACGTCCCAGAAACCAAAGTTGATGTAAGGCGAGTTCGTCGACATGGGAAACAGAGGAAAGGACTGTTTGATGTTACGAGCGCGAACCGGGCAGACCCAGATGGGAAGAATGCCGATGTCGTGGTGAAAGAAGTTGAGAAACTCTGCTGCATTGCCTGCCGGGATATCCACATCCTGAATCACCGATTCAGTGTGTATCAAGGCCATGCGATTGAGACGTCGAGTCAGACCGACACGGTTATTCCAGCGCATGATCTTCTGGTAGATGGTGGAATTTAATCGTTTCCGTCCGAGCAGGCGTCGAATCGGTTTGCTCTGAACATAAAGATTCTTTGAGCACCAGAACCAGTCAGTGTCCCAGCGCCACAAGTAGTCGCTCGTGGTTAAGTAATCCTCGCCGCGCATGGGGATGGACTGATAGTAGATGTCGAGAAGGGTGTAATCACTGACGTAGGGCGCTTCGTTAACAAAGCGGCCAATCGTTAAGAAGTGCTGATGGCGTTGCAGTACGCAGCCATCTAGAAAATCGATGTCCTCGCCGGACCATTTGTCGATTGCGGAAAAGAAAGCCGCGCTGTTATCAAATGCGAGGTGGGTGAGTTGCACATAAGGTTTCACCGGTATTGCTTCGAGTTTGACTCGAAGGATGTACCCCAGGGTTCCGTACGAATTCGGCATTCCAAAAAAGAGATCCTGGTGGGCGTTGTCGGGTGTGCACGTGACAACATCACCACCGGCGAGCAGCACATCCATTTCAAGGACAGACTCATGGGGTAGGCCATAGCGAAAGGAAGAAGACTCGATGCCAATACCCGAGATAGCACCACCGACCGTGATCGACTTGAGTTGCGGTACCACCTTGGGCATCAACCCGCCTTGAAGTGACGCCGAGATAACATCGGCGTAGGGCGTCATGCCCTCAACCTCGATCGTATTGCTTTCCGTATCGATATTCAGAACATGGCTGAATGCGCTGATATCAAGGGCATGATGCGGGTTGGTGTTGCGGGTCCGAAAAAGATTGGATGTCTCTTTTTGCAGTCGCATCGGGCCCGGCGGCAGGCCCGACAGTGTGCTCGCAAAAGCCTGACGACGACTGGCATAGCCAGCTAGAACGTTTGCACTTTCCGTTACCACGTGTGTGCCTTTCGCTAGAATCCCGCAGCCAACCCGTCCTTGCGGGGGTCTGAACCTGCCACGTAACCCCCGGGCGCGCGGACAATGATTTGGCCACCGCCAAACACGCCTTCTTTGTTCGGATCGACGAAACGATGGCCTCGTGCTTCCAGATCGGAGCGCAATGAGGACAGCCCGGGCTCTAACCATACAGAGAAATCGGTGGCAACGAACCAGCGTGGCGCATCAAGCGCTTGCTGCGGCGACAGTCCTTGGCAGAACATTCGCAACACCGTCTGCAGGTGACCCTGTGGTTGCATGTGCCCGCCCATCACCCCGAAACTCGCGACCGGTTCTCCCTGGCGCGTGATAAAGGCGGGAATAATGGTGTGGTACGGGCGTTTACCACCACCGACTTCATTCGCGTGACCTGGTTCAAGAACGAAACCCCGACCACGGCTCTGCAGACTGATGCCGGTATCTGGAACCACAATGCCTGACCCGAACCCGGTGAAATTGGACTGGATGTACGAAACCATCATACCGCTTTGATCAGCTGTGCTCAGGTAAATAGTACCGTGGTCCGGCCGAATCTCAGCGCTAGGGATGCTGGATTTTCCAGGATCGATCGATGCTGCCCGTCGTGCTAGTTCGTGCGGGTCGAGTAACTGAGCAATCGTTACTTCCATTGACTCTGGATCAGCGACGTGGCGGCGAGTTTCGGCGAAGGCAATTTTCATCGCCTCCATTTGCAGGTGAATGCTGTCGGCGGAGTCAAGTGGGTGAGCCTCAACATCGAGATGTTCGAGGATGCCGAGGGCCACCAGCGTAGCGATTCCTTGCCCATTCGGTGGAATCTCATGAATGGAGAGGCCTCTGAAATCCTGCGAGATACAATCGACCCAGTGGCTCTTGTGATCTGCCAGGTCACGCAGGGTCATCTCGGCGCCGTGGTTTTGTGCATCGGCAGCCATGGCTTTAGCCAGAGAGCCGCGATAGAAGCTTTCGCCATGGGTTCGGGCAATCTCTTCCAAGGTTCGAGCCTGGTCCTGACACCGGAATATGTCGCCGGCGCGCGGCGCAGTGCCACCGGGTAGAAAAGTGTCGGCGAAGGCGGGTAGGTGAGCGAAGTTTCTTGCGTCTTTTTCCCATTGGGCCGCAATGACGGGACTTACAGCAAACCCGTCGTTTGCCGCTCGAATGGCCGCCTCAAACAGGTCATCAAATGGCAGCACGCCGAAGCGTTCCGATAACCGCACCCAGGCATCGACGGCACCTGGCACAGTGACACAGTCCCAGCCTGGCCAGGGCATTTCTTTGTATTGGTTAAATCGCGTGGGTGTCCAAGCACTTGGGGAGCGGCCAGAAGCATTCAGCCCATGCAGCGCTTGGCCATCCCAGACAATGGCAAATGCGTCGCTGCCGATGCCGTTCATAGTGGGTTCGACTACCGTCAAGGTGATGGCGCTTGCAATGGCCGCGTCCACGGCGTTGCCGCCCCTCTCCAACGCGGTTAGTCCGGCCTGGGTTGCCAGGGGCTGTGATGTCGCGACGATATTACGGGCGTGAACAGAGGAACGCCGTGAGGGATAGTGGTAATCGGGGTCTTGTGAAGAGAACACGGTTGTCAATGGCCTGATGAAAACGGCCCGGCAGTGTATCACCGCCGCGGACAGTGTTTGGCTTTGGCCACCTTCGCTGGTGCCAACGCATTGATGCGGATAAGCGGTTGTCTGGGTCAGCGGGTTGACTAAGGGTATTGTTGGGCGCTCTACTCATCTTGCTGTTCATCTCGTTGAGGAGTGACTTGGATGTCGAGTTCAGCTGACCCGCACTTTCCCACCATGGTTTGGGGCCTTGAACTGGGTGCCACTGCGTTGTTGGTGATTGATCCCCAGAATGATTTTCTCCACCCGGAAGGTTGGTATGGTGCGAATGGCGTTGACATCAGCCACATGCGCCGCACCATTGAGCCGACTCGAGCGTTGGTTCAGTCTGCCCGGGCGAAACGGATTCCCGTCATCTGGACGCAACACGGGTTTCACAATGAAAGCGACGGTGGGCTATTCCTCGAGATGCGGCCATTTCTGGCGGGAGGGGGGCTCCGCATTGGGACCTGGGGTTACCAGATCCTAGAGGAACTCCAACCGGCAGCGGGTGATTGGCGAATTCACAAGAATCGTCTGAGCGCGTTTTACGGTACCAATCTAGAGCTCTTGCTACGAGGACTTGGCGTACGCACGGTCCTCGTTGTTGGGGTTCTGACCAATCAATGCGTGGCTGCAACCAGCAAAGATGCGTATTACCGCGATATCAAACCGATTGTTGTTGAGGAGGCGACCGGTACCACCTTGCCGCATCTCCATGCACCGGCAATCGAGATGATTCAGGTCGGGTGGGGTGCTGTCCATAGCCTGACGCAAACCCTGACGAATCTCGAGGCACTGGGTATACCGAACCGCTAGATAATCTCCTCAACGCATGCCGATGATAGACGTTCCCGTCGCACGCGGATCTCGCTGGGGCCAGCGCCCTGCTTCAACCTGAGCAAGAAAATCTGATACGGCTGCGTTGAACGCGGCGGGCTCTTCAATATTAATGGTGTGGCCGGTATTGGGAAGAATCTGGAGCGCTGCTGAAGGGACCGTACGTTTTAAGTAAATGTTAGGGATCAGGCAGGGTTCGTCCTCGTCGCCTGTGAGGACCAACATGGGTACGGTGATTTCGCGCAGGTCCGCTTCAAGATCAAACAACGAGGGACGTTCTCTTTGCACACCGCGCATGGTGAGTGCCGCCCCGTCGAGGGAATGTTCAGCCAGTTGGTCACGAAAGTCAGCCCAGCCGCGGGGATCTTTGTTCTGGAATTGCACGCGGGTGGGTCCCTCAGCGTATTGTTTGGCAAAAGCATCACCCGTGCTGGATTCGATCATCTCGGCAGCCTTTGCAGTCTCTTCTTGAAACTGTGTTCGACGATCAGGTTCCGCACCGTACCCACAGCCGGCGACAACCAGCGAGTGAGCACGCTCTGGATGATGAATGCCGAAATGTAAGGTGGCAAAGCCGCCCATTGAAAGACCGACGATGTGCCCTTTTTCGACATCCAGATGATCGAGAATGGCGAGTATGTCGTCACGGGCGTGGTCCTGTGAGTACATCGATCCTTTGGATGGAATATCTGAGGGGGTATAGCCCCGAGCGCTGTACGCAACGCAGTGGTAGCGGCGTGAAAAGTACCGCATCTGTGCTTCCCAACTGCGGTGATCTCCGGCAAATTCGTGCACAAAGACAATCGTCTGGCCTTCGCCGCTTTCTTCGTAGTGAAGTTGGACACCGTCGGGCGTTTTCGCATAGGGCATGGTCAATGATCCAATGAATGGTTTAAATACCAGGAGCGACTATGGTACACGCCCCGACAGTTTTTGGGGCGTTAATGACCGGTTAGACGTTGATCGAGGAGTACCGCTAAATGGAAGGCCTGGCGACTCGTGCCGTGCATGATCTGTGTCCGGCAGCTCGTTCCATTCGCGACAATGACGTCGGCATCCGGTAGTTTGCGAATAGCGGGTAATAGCGATAGCTCTGCCATTTGGAGCGACACGTCGTAAGTTTCACGCTGGTAACCGAACGCACCGGCCATTCCGCAGCAGCTTGAAGTAATGAACTCTGGTTCAATGCCCGGAAACAGTTGCAGTGTTGAAGTCATTGCGTCTAGCGTGGCAAAGGCTTTTTGATGGCAGTGTCCGTGAACTGCCACACGACAGGGCGCATTGGTTTCGAAATCAAAACGCAGCTGTTCGTGCGACCGCGCAAGAAACTCCTCTAGCAACAGCGATTGCTCTGATAATTTCTTGGTTAAGGATGCTGTGAGTAACGCCGGGTATTCATCGCGTAAAGTGAGTAGGCACGATGGCTCAAGACCGATGATCGGTGTGCCGCGTTCGAGGTGTGGTGTTAACGCAGAAATTAAGCGACGCGCTTCAGTGCGTGCTTCATCAATCAGTCCTGCGCTAAGAAAAGTACGCCCACAACAAAGTGGGCGCGCATTGATGTCGCCTGCGATCTGCACACGGCAGCCGAGTTTTCTTAGTACCGAGATGAGCGCATGGCCGTTTTCAGGTTCGAAGTAACGGGTAAAGGTATCGAAGAGAACGACTACTTCAGGGCCATCGCCTGCGGGTAGTGACAGTAAGCGCGGCAAAGGCGTTCCAGTGTGCCAGCGCGGTAACGAGCGATGCCGGCTAAACCCGGCGAGTTTTTCCTGTAGCAATTGTGCAGCTGGCAGTTGGGTGGCACCGTTGATCAGTCGAGCCAGTCGTGCCGCTATGGGTGCGTAGCGGGGCAGGTAAGCAATCAATCGGTCACGCAGTGCAAGACCCGAGGTGGTTATCTGTTGGGCGAGATATTCAGTTTTCATTCGTGCCATGTCGACGCCCGTTGGACACTCGCGGCGACAGGCTTTGCAGCCAACACATAACGCCATGCTTTCTGCCATGTCGGGTGAAGTCAGGGCGTCCGGACCGAGTTGACCCGATAGGGCCAGACGCAATGTGTTTGCGCGCCCTCGAGTGGAGTCTTTCTCGGCACCTGTGGCGCGGTAAGAGGGACACATGACCGCGGCGTCTCGCTTGCGACACGCACCATTGTTATTGCACATCTCAGTGGCATTCGAGAAGCCACCCCATGAAGACCAGTCGAATGCGGTGGTGATCGGTTGTGCGTCATAGTCGGGTTGATAACGAAAAAGAGATCGATCATCCATCTTTGGTGCATTAATGATTTTTCCTGGATTCAGCAGTCCGTCCGGATCAAAGGTTCGTTTGATTTTGCCAAAGACCTCGACCAATGCTCGGCCGAACATGGGTCGATGAAACTCTGAACGAACGATACCGTCGCCGTGTTCTCCCGAATGGGAGCCTTTGTATTCCCGAACCATGGCGAAGGCTTCTTCTGCGATTGAACGCATCTTTTTTACATCACTTGTCTCCTTCATGTTGAGGATAGGGCGCACATGCAGGCAGCCCTCCGATGCGTGGGCATACCAGGTGCCTGTGGTGCCGTGGCGATGGAAAATCTCAGTTAATCGACCTGTGTAGTCTGCAAGATGCTCGAGCGGTACGGCGCAATCTTCAATAAATGACACCGGTTTTCCCTCGCCTTTCATCGACATCATGATATTCAGCCCGGCCTTGCGCACTTCCCATACCTGGCGCTGTTCCATAGGGTCGGTCACCTTGACCAGGGCGTCGGGGAACCCAAGGTCATTGAGCATTTCATTCAATCGATTAAGTTGCGTTAGTAGCTGGCCAAGCTCGGCACCCGCAAACTCGACTAGTAAGAGAGCATCAGGGTCGCCGCGGACGAACGTGTCAAGCGTGTTGCGGAAAAGTGGAATATCGCGGGCGAGTTTCATTAGGGTGTGATCAACCAGCTCTACTGCCTCGGGGTCGAGAGTGACCAGATGGCGGGTTGCATCCATGGCCGCATAAAAGGTAGAGAAGTGGCAAACGCCCAGCACCCGCTGTGCGGGTATAGGGTGTAGTTTGAGTTGAATGCGACGTGACAGCGCCAGTGTTCCTTCCGAACCAACCAGGAGCTGGGCCATGTTGTGTCCTGTGCTCTCGCCACTCGGTGCCAAGGCATCGATGTTATATCCACCCACGCGCCGGTGTACTTTGGGGAAGCCATCCATGATGGTAGTGGCTTCCCGTTTTGCAAGATCAAGCAGTTGTCTTACCATGCGTCGAAATGCTGGTGAACCTTGTATGTCATCACGACTCGGCGGTAGTGCTCCAAAACGCTCTTGGTCGCCATTTGCTAGGGTTGCATCAATGGCAAGTACGTTGGCCCGCATCAGTCCATAACGAGTGGAGCGAGCTCCGCAGCTGTTGTTTCCCGTCATACCACCCAGGGTCGCACGACTCGCTGTGGAGACGTCGATCGGGAAAAATAATCCATGGGGTTTTAGAAACGCATTCAACGTGTCGAGCACAATGCCAGGTTGGACGGTGACGTTTCTCTGATCGGGCTCAAAGGTTAAAACCTGGTTTAAGTGTCGGGAAACATCCATGACCAGGGCAAGTCCCACCGTTTGGCCACACTGTGAAGTTCCTGCTCCACGCGCCAACAAGGGGACTCCTTCTTCACGGCAGATAGCGACAATCGCAGCAATATCATCCTCGCTTCGGGGAGTGACCACGCCGATCGGCTCCACTTGGTAGATAGATGCGTCGGTGCTGTAGCGCCCTCTGCTGAAGGCATCGAACAATACTTCGCCTTCGATTGCCTGTTGCAACCGCTGAGCCAGATGTTGCTCGCCAATGCGGCGGGTGAGCGGCGAGTCGGCGTAAAATGTCATGGACCCGTTCGACGAGACAAGTTAATTAAAAAGAAATGTTTTGCCATACGTTAAAGTGCGTAGCGCCTCGAACAAGTGATAGTCTAGCGCGCCCCGAGTGCCAATCGGTTAACGTCAACGCGAATCGAGGAACGCATCAGTGAATCAACGCCGAAACAGTGGCCGTCATTTCCTGCAGATACCCGGTCCGACTAACGTGCCTGATCGGGTACTGAATGCGATTCAGCAGCCGACAATGGATCATCGGGGACCCGGGTTTCGTGACCTGACGGCGGATGTGCTGAATGGCTTGGGCCAAGTTTTCCAAACACAGTCAAAAGTCGTGGTTTTCCCCTGTTCGGGTACCGGGGCTTGGGAAGCCGCGTTGGTTAATACCCTTTCGGCCGGTGATCGGGTGTTGATGTATGAGACCGGGCATTTTGCTCAGTTATGGTATGGCATTGCGGAACGGTTGGGGCTTGATGCCCAGTTGCTGCCGGGTGACTGGCGCCATCCAGTCGATTCAGTTGCCATCGGTGACGCGCTGGCGAAGGATGTGGACCACCGCATCAAGGCGGTATGTGTTGTTCATAACGAGACCTCCACGGGTGCGATGTCGGATGTAGCTGCGGTGCGTGCTGTAATCGATGAGCAAAGACATCCGGCTTTATTGATGGTCGATACCATCTCTTCGTTAGCCTCGATTGACTTCCGCCATGATGAATGGGGGGTCGATGTGACGGTCGGTGGATCGCAGAAAGGCCTGATGCTGCCACCAGGCCTTGGATTTAATGCGGTAAGTGATAAGGCGTTGTCGGCATCGCTAAACGCAACCTTGCCACGGGCTTACTGGAACTGGCAGGACATGCTTGATGCCAACAGCAACGGGTTCTTCCCCTACACACCGGCGACCAATCTTCTATATGGGTTGCGCGAGGCGCTAAGCATGCTGTTGGATGAAGGACTTGAGAATGTGTTTGAGCGTCATCGTCGTCTCGCTGAGGCGACTCGTTGTGCTGTAGCGACCTGGCAACTCGAGCTGTTGTGTCTCGATAGCGCCGCTCGGAGTCATTCTCTGACAACCGTACAGTTGCCTGAAGGTGTTGATGCAGATGCATTTCGTGCGACAGTGTTGGCGCGGTATAACATGTCGCTGGGCAATGGTCTTGGCCGTCTGGCGGGCCGCGTCTTTCGTATTGGTCACCTGGGTGACTTTAACGAACTGATGTTGATCGGTACGTTGGGTGGCGTCGAGATGGGTCTTGCCGCCTCGGGGATTACACACCAGCGTGGTGGCGTGACAGCAGCGATGGATTACTTGTCGGGGTAAGGCCTGCCGCGGTAGGCACGCCGGTCTCAGCTGCGTTGACACGCTTGGGCGAGATCCTTTGTCAAATCACCGCGACCGCTTTTTTCCAGGATTTTTGTCAGGCGTTCATTGCAGTGTGCGATGAGAGGCATTTCTAATGCCGCCCACTGAAAGTTGGTCGATTCGTTCGGTGTAACGTCGCCGAGCAGAATTTGTGCCATTGGGCGCCTTTTTTTGTTCATCAGATCCGCATGTGCCAGTCCCTGCCCCGAGATGTAAGTGAAGAGACCTTCGTCATCAAACTCTAACTTCATATGAATATGACCATTGAGCGCGGTGTCGACACCGAGCTTGCGCAGTCGCTGGTGTAGCCAGCGACCTTCGCCCAAACCACCGATATCGTGAGCGCTGCCGCCTTCGGGTTTGTCTCGTGGATCGATCAGGGGGCGGTGATAGAAGGCAATGCGTTGCCGCACGCCGGGTCTTGATGCCGACAGTTGGTTGAGTAGTCGACCGCGATTGCCCGCGCTGAAAGGCAACGTATTGGCAGCGGTATCAAGGTTGATGAACTGAATGCCGCCAAGCGTGAATGCATGGTTGAGCGGCCCCAGTCGCCGAGTAAATACGTCAATTAGGTTCTTTTCCCCCGGGGCACGGTAATCGTGGTTGCCGAAGGTGATGTAAGTAGGGATAGCGGCTTCGTCAAACGCAGCCTGGGCACGGTCGTAGTCCCCCGCTTGGTAGTTGAAATCGCCAAGGTGTAGGAGAAACGACGCGCCGAGTTGCTCGCTCCGTGCCAGGACCCAGCGCAATTCTTCATCGCCGCCCGTGTCGCCGATAGCAGCGAATCGGTAGTTCTTCGCGTTGGGAAATCGCCACTCAAGTGCCAATGGAGATGAGCCCAGGGTGCCGCGGACGCGCCGTGAGAGACCGTTTCTGTTTTCATCAACAACAATGCCGTCACCGACCGGTTGGAGCGTTGCCTGGCGGTGAATGTTGTTGATCTGAAATTCAAATTCACCACTACCCATGATCACTACTTTGGGTTCCGGACTGTAGGCCCGCCAGGTTGAGAGAGTGGGTCCGACCTCGAGGGGAAAGGCACCGTCAGCGCGCCACACGGCATCGTTGACACGGTGTGCTGTCTGAATATCCACCGGTTCGAACTGGAGTCCGGGATAGCGAACGCCACGCACCCACGCGGCGGTGCCGGCAATGGTTCCGCCAATATAAATACCATATTTAATAAAGTTACGTTTTGAACGGTTCATGAATCAGGCATCGTCAGAGACAGGGGTATCAGTAGAAGCGTAGGGGTGCTGAGGAGTGACCGATTGAGGGTGATGTAGCTAAGAACTGGGCCCACACAACAAAGCAGATGATTGCGCTATCCTAGCATTTCTTCCTGTGTCATTGAGTGAATGTCCTTGAGTGCTAGCTTGCCACGGCGCATTGTGTGCCTGACTGAAGAGACGACTGAAATACTCTATCTCCTAGGAGAGGAAGACAGAATAGTCGGTATCTCGGGTTTTACCGTTCGTCCGCCGCGTGCACGACGTGAAAAACCCAAAGTGTCAGCATTCACCAGCGCCAAGATTGAACGGATCGTGGCACTGAAGCCGGACATGGTGCTCGGGTTTTCTGATCTTCAGGCCGACATCGCAGCAGACTTGATTCGGCAAGGCATGACGGTGCTGGTATTTAATCAACGCTCGGTTGATGAGATTCTGAGTTTGATCCGAATCCCGGGTGCTCTGGTGGGGGCGCAGGTGCGGGCCGGGGTCTTGGTGCGCGATTATTCAGGGCGGATTGCGCGGTGTCGCGCGGTATCGAGTTAGCAGTATCGTCGACCGCGGGTTTATTTTGAGGAATGGGATGGTCTCCCTATCTCGGCCATTCGCTGGGTGTCGGAATTAATGGGCATCGCCGGCGGGGACGATATTTTTCCGGAACTCGCCGCTTCGCCGGGTGGGGCGGGTCGGATTATTGCGGATTCACAGGAGATTGTTCGTCGTGCACCAGATAGCATCATTGGCTCGTGGTGTGGAAAGAAGTTTCGGCCTGAAAAGGTGGCCGCTCGGCCGGGTTGGCAGGCCATCCCCGCGGTTGCCAAGGGCGATCTTCACGAGATCAAGTCGGCGGAGATTCTTCAACCGGGCCCGGCAGCCTTAACCGATGGGCTCGATCGTTTGACGCGCATTATTCAGGACTGGCAGCAGCGCGAAGGCGCTTGACGCATTACTGAGCGATGGCGTTTTCGTCGCTGACATCAAGGTCGAACGCAGCGGTTACCAGGGCCCGTGTGTAGGGGCTTTGCGGATTTTGCAGTACCCGGTTCGCAGTGCCGTACTCCACCACTTCGCCCTCGCGCATCACAATGATCTCATCACTTAGGGCGCGCACCACTTTCAAGTCATGGCTGATAAAGAGATAAGCCAGGCCGTGATTTTTCTGTAGTTCGGTCAGGAGGGTAATCATCTGCGCCTGGACTGCTCGATCGAGCGCCGAAGTCGGTTCATCCAGGATCAGCAAACGGGGTTTAAGAATCATCGCGCGTGCGAGCGCGATACGTTGTCGTTGACCGCCGGAAAACTCATGGGGATAACGGTGGCGAGTATCGGGATCGAGCCCCACTTCGGTTAGCGCATCGATCACCTGGGTGTCATGGGTCTCGGCGTTACCGATTTGATGCGCGCGTAGACCTTCCGCGACAATCTGTGCCACTGACAATCGTGGGCTGAGACTACCGTAAGGATCCTGAAATACGATCTGTATCTGTTTGCGTAGAGGTTTCAGTTGGTGGCTGTTGTATTGATGAATTGGTTGGTTGAGAAACTCAATCTCTCCGCGACTTTCAACCAGTCTCAACAGTGCCAATGCGAGCGTAGATTTACCGGATCCACTTTCGCCCACAATGCCAATGGTGTGCCCGGCTCGAATTACCACATCGATGCCATTAGCGGCTTTAACGTGTCCTACGGTGCGACGCAGCAGTCCACGTTTGATGGGATACCACACTCGGATGTTCTCGCTTCGAAGCACGATCGCTGCTGTGTCGTCAGCCACGGTTTCTCGTGCCGGTGGTTCTGCATCGATCAAGGCCCGGGTATAGGCTTGTTGTGGTGTGTTGAATACCTGATCGCGATCACCAGACTCGACGATGCGACCGGCTCGCATCACGTACATTCGATCGGCCACTCGTCTGACGACCCCAAGGTCGTGCGTGATCAGCAGCACAGCCATGCCGAATTCACGCTGAAGATCCTGTAACAACATCAGAATTTGTGCCTGGGAGGTCACATCGACTGCTGTGGTGGGCTCATCCGCGATCAAAAGATCAGGCTCGTTAGCCAGTGCCATGGCAATCATCACGCGTTGGCGTTGTCCACCCGACAACTGGTGTGGATACGCTTTCAGTTTTTCCTCAGGTGTCTGGATACGGACACGTTGAAGTAGTTCGAGACTGTTCCGCTGGGCCGCAGTGGCATCAAGACGTTTGTGTAGTAGGAGTGTCTCTGTCAGTTGTTTCTCTACTACGTGCAGTGGATTAAGTGATGTCATTGGCTCCTGAAAGATCATGCTGATCCGGTTGCCACGAATCTGTCGCAACGTCTCATTATCGGCCCCACGCAAGTCGTCGCCCTTAAAACGAATGTGGCCGCTTTCATATCGAGCGTTAGGTGCCAGCAGTCCCAACACAGATAGCGCCGTCACTGACTTGCCTGAGCCACTTTCGCCGACGAGGGCAACGGTCTCCCCTCGCTCTACCCTAAGAGAAAGCGAATGGACGACATTAACAACCCCATCGTCGCCTGCAAAACTGATCGACAGATCCTGAATTGACAGTAACGAAGTGAGATTAGACATGGCGACAGCAGTCAGTTGATCTGTTTTCTTGGATCAAAGGCATCGCGAACTGCCTCGCTGATCAGAATTAACAAGGTCAGCATGAGTGCGATGGTGAAAAAACCGGTCAGGCCAAGCCACGGTGCCTGAAGGTTGGCTTTCCCCTGGGCAAGGAGCTCACCGAGCGAGGCAGAACCTGGAGGGAGCCCGATGCCGAGAAAATCGAGTGATGTCAGGACGGTGACCGAGCCGGCCAGCGTGAACGGAATAAAGGTGATCGTGGCGACCATGGCATTGGGCAGCAGGTGGCGAAACATGATGGCAAGGTTACTGACACCCAATGCCTGAGCGGCACGTACGTACTCGAAATTCCTGGCGCGCAGAAACTCTGCTCGCACCACTCCAACGAAGCCCATCCATGAGAACAGCAGTAATAGACCCAGGAGCCACCAGAAATTGGGTTCGACAACACTGGCAAGAATAATTAATAGGTAGAGGGTCGGCAGGCCCGACCAGATTTCGATGAAGCGCTGAAAGACAAGATCAAGCCAGCCGCCAAAATATCCCTGGACAGCGCCGGCTGAGACACCAATGATGGCGCTGATGAAGGTCAGGGCGAACCCAAACAGCACTGAAATTCTGAAGCCGTAAATCACGCGAGCCAGCACATCGCGTGCCTGGTCGTCCGTACCCAGCCAGTGATTTCGATCTGGCGGCGCGGGCGCGGGGACCGGTAGGTCCCACGCGACCGTGCGATGGTGATAGCGCACGATAGGCCATAGTGCCCAGCCGTCGTGCTCGATCAGTTCGCTGAGGTAAGGGTTGCGGTAGTCAGCTTCTGTGAGAAAGTCGCCGCCAAAAGTAGTTTCGGGATAGGCCTTAACGATAGGGAAATAGACCTCACCCTTGAAGTAAACCACGAAGGGCTTGTCGTTGGCGATGACCTCGGCCAGTAGGGTCGCGATAAAAAGAATGACAAAAATCCACAGTGACCACCACCCTCTTCGGTTCGAACGGAAGCGTTGCAGTCGGCGCCGAGTCAGGGGTGTGAGTCGAATCGAATCCATGTTCATACTTCGCGACTTTCAAAATCGATTCTAGGGTCGATAACCATGTACATCAGGTCGCCCACCAGGTTCATGACCAGGCCTAAAAGGGAAAAAAAGAACAGAGTGCCAAACATGACCGGGTAGTCGCGAGCGAAAGCCGCCTCGAATCCCAGTAAACCCAGGCCGTCAAGCGAAAAGATGATTTCAATCAACAGGGAGCCGGTGAACAAAATGCCAACGAAGGCGCTCGGGAACCCGGCAATGACAATCAACATGGCATTACGGAAAACATGTCCGTAGAGCACGCGATGTTCGGTTAAGCCTTTAGCACGCGCCGTTAGCACATACTGTTGATTAATCTGGTCCATGAACGAATTCTTGGTCAGCATAGTTAGGGTCGCAAAACCGCCGATGGTCATGGCCAACACCGGCAGTGCCAGATGCCAGAAATAGTCGACAATGCGGGCAGGCCAGGACAGGCTATCCCAGTTCTCGCCGGTCATTCTGGCCAGCGGGAACCAGTCCAGGTAGCTTCCCCCAGCAAACATAACCAAGAGAAATACGGCGAACAAAAACGAGGGAATCGCGGTGCCAAGAATGATGACGCTGCTGGTCCAGATATCGAAACGACTGCCGTCGCGGATGGCTTTTCGAATGCCAAGTGGAATGGAGATCAAGTAGACCAGTAACGTCGTCCACAGGCCCAGGGAGATCGAGACGGGCATCTTGTCCAACACCAGTTCGGTCACCTTACGGTCTCGAAAAAAGCTGTCGCCGAAATCAAACACCAGGTAACGTTTCATCATGTCAACGAAACGGACAGGCAAGGGTTTGTCGAAGCCAAACTGTTTCTCGAGTTCCTTGATGAATTCAGGATCCAGCCCCTGTGCCCCGCGGTAGGCTGGATTACTGTTGTTACCTTGGCTTGTATCCAGCGTTTCACTCGTGCCTGATCGAGTGACACGCTCGGTGATGTCAGCCCCCGTCCCGGTGAGTTGGGCTATTACCTGTTCAACCGGCCCTCCGGGGGCAATTTGGATCACCGCGAAATTGACTACCATGATCGCGAACAGTGTCGGGATGATCAGAAGCAGGCGGCGAATGATGTAGGAGCCCATCACAATGGTCCTGGCAGGGAAAGGGGACTGGTTACTGGCGAGCTTTTTGCAAGGCGGCGGCCTTGAGCGGATCGTACCACCACCGCGCGGTCATCACGCCAGAGCGAATAGGGGCCGACGGCCGTGAGAACTTATCCCAGTAAAGGATGCGGTCTGCACGGATGTGCCAGTGGGGAATCACGTAGAAGTTCCACAGCAGGGCACGGTCAAGCGCACGGGTTCGTTGATTCAACTGCGTTCGCGACACTGACTTGATCAGCTGCTCGATCAGGGCGTCGATGACCGAGTCACTGATGCCGGCCAGGTTGCGGCTACCTGGCGTTGCCGCGGCACGACTGCTCCAGTAGTTGCGTTGTTCGTTGCCCGGCGTTTCACTCTGGCCCCATACGGTGACCAGCATATCGAAATCGAATTGACGGAAGCGATTGATGTACTGACTCTGATCTATCAGGCGGACATGGGCTTCGATCCCCAGGCGCTTAAGGTTGCGAACGTAGGGTAAAACGATCCGTTCGAAGGCTGGGCTCACGAGGAGAATTTCAAAGGTCAGGGGCTCCCCGGTCTTGGCGTTAACCCGTTTTAGATCCTTAATGACCCAGCCGCTTTCATTCAACAGGCGAGTGGCCTGTCGCAGATTCTCCCGGGGCCAGCCGCTGCCGTCGGTCACGGGGGGGGCAAATGTCTGCGTGAAAAGCGCCCGGGGCAGTCGATCTCGATAACGCTCAAGAAGGGATCGTTCTTCTCCTTGTGGCAGGCCCGAAGCGGCCAGATCCGAGTTAGAAAAATAGCTGACAGTCCGTGTGTATTGCCCGTTGAAAAGGTTGCGGTTGGTCCATTCGAAGTCGAATGCGTAACCCAGTGCCTTGCGCACCCTGACATCGCTAAATATCGGGCGCCGTGTGTTCATCACGAAGGCCTGCATACCGGTCGGCATGCGATGCTTGACCAGTTTTTTTTTCAGCCAGCCACGGCTGACGGCATTAACGTTGTAGGCCTCAGCCCATGCTTTGGCTTGGTTTTCTTCGCGATAGTCAATGTCGCCGGATTTGAGGGCAAGGCGGATGGGTGTTGCGTCTCTGAAGTAGTCGGTACGGATGAGGTCAAAGTTATGGAGTCCGCGTTGGACTGCCAGATCATGGCCCCAGTAGTCAGGCACACGTTCCTGTTCAATATAGCGTCCTGCTTCGAAGCGTTTGATACGGTAAGGCCCACTGCCAAGCGGTGGGTCCAGCGTAGTGCGGGCAAAGTCACGCTTCTGCCAGTAATGGTGCGGCAGGATGGGCAACTGTCCAACGATCAGCGGCAGCTCCCGGTTGCCGGATTCTTTAAAGGTAAAGCGCACGCGGTGTTCGGACAGTGTTTCTGCTTTTTCTACCGCCTGATAGTAAAACCGGTAGCCCGGACGGCCAGTTTTGATCAGGGTAGAAAAGGACCAGGTGACGTCTGTGGCGGTAATCGATTGGCCGTCGTGCCAGCGCGCCTCGGGGCGCAGGTTGAAGATGACCCATGATCGATCCTCGGGCCATTCCATCGATTCTGCGATCAGCCCATAAGCGGTAAACGGCTCATCGGCACTGGTGACCAGCAGCGTCTCTACCGAACCGGTACTGGCCGGGTTGCCCTTAGGAATGAAAGGGTGAAAGCTGTCAAATGTGCCTTCAGCAGCGAGCCGCAGGGTGCCACCTTTGGGTGCCTCGGGGTTGGCGTATTCAAAGTGTTTAAAACCAGGCGGATATTTGGGCACTTCGTTATCGAACATGGTCATTGCGTGACCAGAAAGTACGCCCTGCGCCCCTGCGGGCGCTGTGACCACCCAGAGTAAGAGTGCTGTCCACCGGAAGAGTTGCGTCATATCAACATTATAAGTCAGCATCTCTCCAGTCATTCCATCCGCACAGTACACTTTGACGCGTGCCTTGATGAGCGCTGATGACACTCACGGTCCGATCAATCAACTCCCAACCCCCTGATGGCTGACGCTGATCCTTTTTCTAAGTTACTGCTTTGTTGGTACCGGCGTGAAGGTCGACGTGATCTGCCCTGGCAACGCGATCGGGATCCTTACCGAATCTGGATCTCAGAAATTATGTTGCAGCAGACTCAGGTCACAACGGTGATACCGTACTACGAACGGTTCATGGCGCGTTTCCCCCACATTAGTACGCTGGCGAGCGCCAAACTCGATGCGGTCTTGGCCGAGTGGAGCGGGCTTGGCTATTACGCTCGGGCTCGCCATCTGCATCAGGCCGCCGAGGTCATTGTGGCCCGGCACGGCGGTGTTTTTCCCGATCAGTTTCATGACGTGGTGGCGTTGCCCGGTATCGGCCGTTCCACGGCGGGTGCGATTCTGGCCTTTAGCCACGGACAGCGGCACGCGATTCTTGATGGCAATGTGAAACGCGTGTTGTCGCGTTACCACGCAGTCGAGGGCTGGTCGGGTCGGGCCGAGGTCGCACGTCGACTCTGGTCGTTAGCGGAAGCGCACACGCCGACGCGCCGTGTGGCTGCCTATACGCAGGCCATCATGGATTTGGGTGCTATGGTTTGCCGCCGCCGTCCGGATTGTGTGACTTGTCCGTTAGTCGGTGGATGCAAGGCGCACAAGCAGAATCAGGTGCATTGCTACCCCGCTTCCAAGCCAACCCGCCCGCGGCCACGGCGTGAGGTGGTCATGATCATGATGAAAGACAGCCGGGACCGAGTGTTGCTCGAGCGGCGTGCGCCGTCCGGAATTTGGGGTGGATTATGGAGTTTTCCGGAGTGTCCGGTAGAGGAGGCGCTGGAGCCTTGGTGCCGAATGCGATTTGGGGCCGGAATCTTGTTTGAGTCTGCCTGGTCGGTGCTGCGTCATAGTTTCACGCATTTCGAACTGGCGATTACGCCGCAACCCGCGAGAGCGCCAAAAAGATTGACACAACGTATGCAAAGTACTGGCCTGCTCTGGTATAAACCCGGAGACCCTTTCGACGGTGGATTGGCAGGCCCCGTCCGGTTTCTGCTGCAACAGATGGAGACAGGTAATTGAATAAGACGGTGGCATGCGTTGTGCTGGGACACGAGGCCGAAGCATTGGACTTCGCCCCTTGGCCTGGCGAGCTGGGCGAGCGGGTGCTGGCAAACGTATCGAAGCCCGGTTGGGAGCAATGGTTGGCACGACAAACCATGTTGCTTAATGAGAAGCGCCTCAGTCCGCTGGATCCAGCACACCGGACTTATCTGGCGACGCAGATGGAAGCATTTTTCTTTGGTGATGGGGGTGATGAGCCAGAAGGCTGGGTGGCACCCTCTTCGTGACTTGTCTTTCGGCGCTTGCCCTGTTGGGGGCGGCTGTCGAGTAATGCGACACACCGGGCCTCGCGCTTCGCGGGTAGCTGGTGTATCTTCGGACTTCATTATACGGATCAATTTTTGTGATGACGAGTGAAAGACAACATGGGTAATAGGGGTCGGATGGTCCTCGAGGCGCAGGGTCTGCGAGGACTCGGGTCGGTTCATTGGAACCTGTCAACGGCAGAACTTTACGAGCATGTTCTCCGTCGGAGCGAGGGAAGGTTATCGCGTCAAGGCGCACTGGTGGTGTTGACGGGTCAACACACGGGTCGATCTGCCAATGACAGATTTATCGTTTGTGACGACACTACCCGCGACACCGTGTGGTGGGGCAAGGTCAATGCGCCCTACGAGTCGAATCGTTTCGAGGCCTTACTTGAGCGGATGACCGCTTACCTCGAGGGTCGAGAAGTGTTTGTGCAAGACTGTTTTGTTGGTGCAGACCCTGACTATCGTATGCCGGTTCGAGTCGTCACCGATTATGCGTGGCACAGCTTGTTCGCCCGCAACATGTTTATCAAGGCAAGTGCGGAAGAAGCAGAAAACCATGTGCCGCAATTCACCGTGATCAATGCGCCTGGTTTCCAGGCTGATCCTGCGCTGGATGAGACGCACTCTGAGACTTTTATTATTGTTAATTTTGCTCGCAAATTAGTGATTGTGGGGGACACTTCTTATGCGGGTGAAACGAAGAAATCCGTTTTCAGCGTAATGAATTACTTGTTGCCATTTCGCGATGTGTTGCCCATGCATGCGGCGGCCAATATCGGTGGTGACGGGCGCACGGCGATTTTTTTCGGTCTATCGGGAACTGGTAAGACGACTTTGTCAGCTGATGCCTCGCGTACATTGATCGGAGACGATGAACATGGTTGGAGTGACAACGGTATTTTTAATTTTGAAGGGGGTTGTTATGCCAAAGTTATTAATCTGTCGGCGGAACAGGAACCTGAGATTTATGCCACCACTCGTACCTTCGGCACGATCCTCGAAAACGTTGTGGTTGACGAGGACACTCGGAACATTGATCTCTTTGACGGTTCTCTGACGGAGAACACTCGCGGGTCTTATCCCATTGAGCAAATTCCCAATGCCAGTCCTGAAGGTCGTGGTGGGCACCCAGCGAATATTGTTTTTCTTACCTGTGATGCGTTCGGTGTTTTACCGCCGGTCGCGCGGTTGACCAAGGCGCAGGCGATGTATCACTTTATTAATGGTTATACGGCCAAGGTGGCGGGAACGGAGAAAGGGGTGACTGAACCCTCACCGACGTTTTCACCGTGCTATGGTGGTCCGTTCATGCCGTTGCATCCGCGTCGTTATGCCGAGTTGCTCGGTCAAAAGATGGAACGTCACGGTGTGAACGCATGGTTCGTTAATACCGGTTGGACCGGCGGTCCATATGGTGTGGGTGAGCGGATGGCAATCAACCACACTCGGGCCATCGTCAACGCAGTGTTGGATGGCCAGCTCGATGAGGTGGCGACGACCACGGACCCAATCTTCGGTCTTGAAATTCCGGTGCGTTGCCCGGGAGTGCCTGAAGAGGTGCTTGAGCCGAGAAACACTTGGAATGACAAGGATGCTTACGACATTCAGGCGCGTAAACTGGCTCAGCAGTTTGCCGATAATTTTGTCCAATACGCGGACGATGTAAGCGATGAGGTTCGTGCGGCAGGGCCCGGCATCGACTGAGGCTACCGACGACAGCGGAGCCCGGGTAGTATGACTCGGTCACCGCGTGGCTCTCGCTAAACCAGTCAGCGAACGATGAAGAGCGACAAAACACCATCGAAGATTGGCCAGCGCCTATGGTCACGTGACGTGTCGTTGTGGACCGGGGAGGCTGATGAGCAGGCGGCTATAGCAAATCGCCTGGGCTGGTTGGACGCGCCCCTCTGGTTTCGATCCAAGATCAATGGACTGGTCAGTTGGGCTGATGAAGTTCGTGCGGCAGGGTTTGATCGGGCGGTTGTGCTCGGCATGGGAGGTTCCAGCCTCGCGGCTGAGGTGATGGCCCGAATCTTCGGGCAAGGCCCGGGCGGTTTGGCGTTGACGGTGTTGGATAACACGCATCCCGATGCGGTTCGTGCGGTGCTTGAGTCGGCGCACCTGGAAAGCACGCTTTTCCTCGTGGCATCTAAATCAGGCACAACGTTAGAGGCTAACGTTTTCCTGGCGACCTTTCTCGAAGCGTTGCGTCAAAGGGTTGGTGCCGATGCGGGTAACCACTTTGTTGTCATCACCGATGCGGATACGCCGCTCGCTCGGCGAGCGGCTGACGAAGGGTTTCGTCACTGCTTCATTAATCCCGGCGATATCGGTGGGCGGTATTCGGCATTGACCTTCTTCGGTATGGTGCCAGCGGCATTGCTGGGGCTTAATCTCAGCAGTCTTTGTGACGGGGCTGAAACGGCGCTTGCTGATGCCCATCTCTTTGAGGCGGGTGAGGACAACAGCG
>Ga0187827_10001942_pt1 | contig 29117 bp, 14 predicted proteins | sample ETNtaG_39_FD_167969 | JGI IMG/M metagenome (GOLD analysis project Ga0187827, IMG submission 167969) | Marine microbial and viral communities from oxygen minimum zone, Eastern Pacific Ocean - ETNP2014_SV_150_PacBio MetaG (Illumina Assembly) | ecosystem: Environmental > Aquatic > Marine > Hypoxic...
GGACCTGTCACAGACGACACGCAACTGCGCCTGGTTGAGTGCGGCGAGATTGCGCACCAGATTCGGGCCCCAGTAACCGAAACCGATAACACCGATGTCTACCATAGCCTCATCCCTTCCACACTAGGAGCCCGTCTCAGTAATGCTTGATCGAGTCGGTGGTATGGGCGTTGGTGTTGTTGTTTTGACGTTGAGGGTGAGTGTGAGACTTCGTCTTTGGTGCACGAGTGTGACCGTGACGATGTTCGGCGGGCGGATTCCGCCTTGAGGTCTCAACTGATTGCCTCTTCGGGGATCCATCCGGCTCGCATCAGCTTGAGGATGTTGTTTGCCATGCAGACCAGCGACCATTCGCCCTGGACCTTGCGATGACCGCGCAGCAGAAACTGCCGGAAGCCCAGCGCTTCCTTGATTTGTCCAAAGACCGGTTCAACGGATGTCTCTCGTTTTCGGTATTCGGCGCGTCCACGTTTGGTACACAGCTTGCGCAACATCCGATCCTTGCGACTCAGATCCTTCGGGAGCCGACCTCGGGATGCCGTCATCTTCCGCCACTGTGGGCGCCGCAGGCGTTTCGGTGCGACGAAAGCCTCGATGTCATTTTCTTCCAGCAGATCGATATCCGATTCCTTCCAGTAACCGGCGTCGGCACTGACCTTTTCGGGAGCCTGCGCTTGTTCGAGGGTGACGTGCTCGATCATCGGCAGCAACTGTCCCTGGTCGGGGGCCGTCTGGCTGACGTGGGCCTTCAGGATCACTTGCGAATCGGCGTCCACCGCCGCCAGGCAGTTGTACGCCTGAATGAAGGCCTTGTCGCTGGAGAGCATGATGCGACTGTCCGGGTCGGTGAAATTGCGTTGCGCTTTCGGCTCCGGCTCGTGTTTGCCTTTGGCCTTTGCCTCGGCCTCCAAGGCCGCTTTGGCCTCTTGGATCTTCTGCAGGCGTCGCTTCGGATCGGCCAGCTCTTCCGGCAACTCGTCGCCGGTCTTGTCGGCGCCGTAGAGGGCGTCCTCGGCCGCATCCACTTCGTCGCATTCCTCAAACCAGCGGCGAATCTCGGCCTGCAGCCGCTCTTCCTCCTCCTTCATCCGGGCGTGGCTCATCGCTCTGTGCTTGCTGGCGTGGGCCCGCACTTTTGTGCTGTCCACCGCCACGTGACCCAACTTGGCCAGCCCCGCCTGCCGACACAGGTGCACGACCTGACCGAACAGCTGCTCCAACGCTTCCAGGTGACGGACCCGGAAGGCAGCGATCGTACGAAAGTCCGGCACTTGACCGGCGGCCAACACGCGAAACGCCACATCTTCCACACACGCCCGCTGCATCTTCCTCGCACTGCGCACGCCACGCGCGTAGCCGTAGATGATCAGCTTCGTCATCATCACCGGATGATACGGCGGAAACCCCCGCTCTTCCGTGTAGGAAGACAGGATCGGCTCCAAGTCCAACGTGTCCACCAAGTCGCCGACGAAGTAGACCTCATGATCCTGCGGCAACCAGTCACGCAACGACGGCGGCAGCAACAACATCTGGTCGGGAGCGTAGTCGCGAAACGTCTTGCCCATCAATCCATCTCCAGGTCAGCATCCGACGCCAACATACGGACGATGACCATTACTCGGACAGGCTCCTAGTCCGATTGGCTCCTGGCGCACCGGAACCCACTGTAATTGTGGCGGGTGTCCGGCGTGTGATGTCCACGGTACGTGGTGCGCAACATAAACGCGTAGCTGATCCAGGAGCCGCCCCTCAGGATCCGCTCCGTCCCGCCGACCGGGCCCGTCGGATTTTTCTCTGGACTCTTGCCATAGAAGTACGGGTCAAAGTGATCCCCAGTCCACTCCCAGGCATTTCCCGCCATGTCGAGAGCCCCTGCAGGCGAAGCCCCTTGAGGAAAGCTGCCCACAGGAGCGGTGTTCAGAAAACCGTCGTGGGCACTTTCGTGGCAGCAACTCTCCGCGCCGGCGTTGGCCCGCGCCGTGGGTGTATGAGACCCGCCCTCACCCCAGGGAAAAGTGCGTCGATCCGTCCCGCGGGCCGCCCGCTCCCACTCCGCCTCGGTCGGCAGGCGCTTGCTCGCCCATCTGCAGTAGGCGTCTGCCTCGTCCCAGATCACCTGAACCACGGGGTGATCGAGGCGACCGACTAGATCGCTGTCAGGACCGGTAGGGTGCCACCAGGAGGCACCCTCCACAGTTGAATAACCCCCGTCCCGGTAGATGACAGACGACCCTTCCCGCTCGGCGAGAGTCTCATAAGCGGTGCTCTGTACGAAGCGCTGGAAGGCGCGATTCGTCGTTTCGTACCGGTCGATCCAGTAGGCATCGAGGGTGACGGGATGGATCGGCGCTTCATGGCGGTCCCCCCGGTCGGAGCCCATGTCGAAGGTCCCGGCAGCAACCAGGACCATCTCGTGGTCCGCCGGAATCGGCTCGTGATGGCTGGCCAATACCCGAATCGTGAAGTTGCCAACCTGATCACTCGGGAGGTCAGCGCGCATGTACCAAAGGATACGACCTGGTCCGCTGGCGACGCGTCCCACGTCGCCAGCGACGCTGATTACCGGCAGATCCCAGGTCCTGCCCCCATCTCCAGAGGCCTCGACGGTGACCCAGGCAGAATCTGCAGGTGCTTCACCCTGGCCGATCTCCGGAGTCCAGGTATAGGAGATGTCCACCCATCCCGTGCCGGGGCGCAGGACAAAGGTCACCTCTTCCAGCACGGTGTCTGAACCGGCTGGCAGGACCAGCAACAGAAGGTTCGCCGCCGACGTGGACAGCCTGCTCATGGGCGTGGACCCCGGAACTTCAGGAAGATCACAGCTGCCAGCAGCAGCCCAGAGCCGGGGATGAGCCAGTTCCACAGAGCGGATCCTCTCAGGTCGGGCAATCCGTCGATAGCGACCGAGGCAAGTCCGAGATCGGTGACCAACCAGACGTTTCCGGCGCCGTCGCTCAGAATCTGTCGGACCACGTTGCTCGGCATTCCCTGAGAGGAATTCAACGGGCGGAACCCCTCACCATCGAAACGCGCGGCGCCGCCGCCATACGTGCCGACCCAGATCCCGCCTCGGGAGTCGGCGTGGACGGCCCAGACCACATTCGACGGCAGACCCTCCGCCGTGGAGAAACGTTGCCAGGCGCCATCTGTCCAGACCCCCAGTCCGCCACTGGTGGCCACCCACACAGAGCCGTCCACATCGGTGGCGATGTCGCGGACGCTGTGGCTGGGCAGGTGCGGGGTGTGGTCGACGAGGGTTGCTCCCGAGAGGTCGGCGGCATCCACGTTGAGTTCGACCAGGCCCTCCGGTCCCCCTGCCCAGAGGCGGCCGGCGCCATCCAGTTCGAGGGCACGAACGGTGTGAATCGGCAAAGGCAGCCTTTGCTTCGGCGTGCCACCCGTCTCAGTCAGCCACAGGCCTTCGCGGTCGCCGCCCCAGAGCCGGCCCTGATCGTCGCGCTGGAGGCTGAGAGCCGCTGTCTGGCCAGGCCCACGAGGTATGAACTGCGAGCCCGTGTACTGCACGAGCCCCGCGTCAGTGGCCAGCCACAGCCCGCCCTGTCCGGGTAACAGGGTGTTGATATCAGCATCGGGAAGTCTGCGTTCAGGGGTGTATCGGTCGACCTCGTCAGGGCCAGAGATGCGGATGATGCCGCCGCCACCGGGAGAGCCGACCCAGACCACGTCCCCCTCGATGACCACCGGGCCCGGGTCGCCGGCGGCCGCCAGTTCGGGATGTTCGAAGAGCTCACACCCGGGCCGACACTGATAGAGCCCACGCTGGGTCGTTACCCAGGCGTCGGCACCGAGAACGGCTACATCGACCACATGCGCCTCGCGCGGCATGCCGGGCCGGCGTTCGCAGCCGTCCCGGGAGCAGTCCCAGAGGCCGTCTCCCGAGGTCCCGGCCAGCACGCCGGCGTCCTGGGACCCGAGACTCACGATGGCAGTGGCGGGGCCAGCGGCGGGCCGCAGTCTGCCCTCAGAGAGAAAGAAGATCCCTTTGCCGCAGCCGACCCACATCGTGCCATCGCGTGCTTCCGTGATCCCGAGAACGCCGCCAGGAGCCGTCGCGATTCGCCGCCAACTGTCCCCATCGCATGACCAGAGATCCCGGCCGCCGGCCCACAGCGTGCCGCCAGAAGACAGCATGATCGTGCCCGCACCACCGGGACCCACCTCCGGCGAAGCAGACGAACCGCAGTCCGGCAGCGAGCCAGGAACGGCCGCTACCACCCGATCTCCTCCGACCGCCACCGAGAGTACGGGGGCCGAGGGAGGGAGGGGGAAGAATCCAGAGGGGCCTGAACGGGCGAGTCCGCGCCAGGTACCGGCCACCGCTTCCGCCGGACTCGTCGGGAGAATCTCAAGGGTTGTGATCCGCTGATCTGGCAGCCCCGAGGCGGGGCCAAACCACGCGGGGGCACCCGGCCCCAGTCGACCGATACCCGCTGGTGTACCGAACCAGACAGTGCCTGCACCGGTGGCAAGATGCGTGACCCGGCCATCGATCATCCAGGCCGTGTCTTCGGCGAGATGGCGTTCGACGACACCCGCCGGGCTCCATCGGACCAACTCGTGGTGACCGGCGATCCAGAGACCTCTCGAGCCATCGGCTGCAGCACGCCGCGGGCGGCCCCGCAGGCCTGCCGATTCGACCGAGAGCAGGAACAGGTGATCGGAGGGCCAGACAGAAGGCTCGGCCGTCACATCGGCCAGAGCAGTGACCGCCAACAAGGCGGGCAGCCAAAGAAGACGATGCCACCGTCTACACCACACTCGCCCCTGGTAGATGCTAGGTGTCCGGGGGGGTGGTGGGGTTTGACGCCCTCGGCGGGCAAGTCGTATACTCCCCATTCGGTTTGGATTGGGCCGGGACAAAAAAAAACTTGGATTCTTGGGGGTCAATTCGTTAATTAGCGTCGCCTCTACCGGATCGTCGGAGTGACGAGCCCTGCTTCGGGGACGTCCTAAGGTGCCCAGAGAGCGTATCCGAGGCAAGGCAGGGTTGCGGTTGTCGAACCGTCGCCCACGGTGCACATTGTTATTGATTGGGACATCAGACCATCGATAGTCACAACCCAACCGAAAGGGGGTGAGGGCGACCGAGGACATCCGTCGGCGAAGCCCACTGAGCCGAGCCGTCGGAGGAAGGGCTCGCATTCCGCCAGACCGTCCGCAACCAGCCTTATGAACCAACCGTGAAAATGATATCGATCTACCACCGCGCAGTATTAGCACTAGACGAACCACCCACCCACACGTCTTACAGGAGGAGCTTTCGGATGAGACGTTTTACAATACTTGCTCTGGCTGCCGCGTGCATTTTCGGCATGACCAGTGCTACCAGCGCCCACATCGGTGGCCTGGTTTTCCCGATCTTCGAGATCCCGACCGGCGATCTGCCCGATCTCCGTGACGGCACCCTTGAGGACTGGGAAGATGTTCTTCCCGGTACGTCGCTCGATCACAACTCGTTCGCACCGCTGAACGTGGCTGACGGCGCCGGCATCAATCCTGAAGACCTGGCGTATCGGGCCTTCATGTCGTGGCACAGCGCTGGACAGCACCTGTACATGGCCATCGAGCGCGTTGATGACGTCTACGTCAACACGTATGAGGGCGGCGACCTGACCGGTCTGTGGCGCTTCGACTCGATCGAGTTCATGGTGGACGGTGACCACACTGGTGGTTCGTACAACGGCGCCGGTATCGGCGAGGATCTCTCCGACGAAGAGCGCAAGCTGCTGACCAACTTCCAGGGGCAGCAGTACGTCGCCATCGCCGAGTCGCCCGATGGCCGCACCCTGGGTTACCAGGGCTCGGGTCAGGGCTGGGTCACCTTGCCGCCCTTCGCGGACGCTGGTGGTTTCTCCGTGGGCGAGTCGCCCAACACCTCCGTCATCGAGCTGCAGGTTACGGCTTGGGACGAGTTGAACTGGCAGGGTCCGGAACTGTCCCGCCGCTCCAATCTCACCGCTGGCCGGACGATCGGCTTCCAGATCTCCGTGCCCGACTTCGACACCGAAGCTGGTGAGTATCACGGTTTCCACACGCTGTCCGGTCAGCCGAACACGTGGCGTGAGGCGGACAACTTCGTCGACGGCGAGCTCATCCCGTGCGACATTGGCGACTGCGGTTCGGCGCCTCTGCCGACGGCCGTTGCTGAGGACAGCTGGGGTCGGATCAAGGCCAGCTTCCGCTAAGCGGAGCCTGTCTACTTGAACTACTCGCTTGCTCCGAGCGGAGCTTTCGAGTCCGGGGCCTGCGGGCCTCGCCAGTTGTTTGATGTTGGCAAGTAAAAGAAGGGGGGGGGGTTTCCTCCCCCCTTCTTTTTAGTAGCTACGACAGCTACGGACGGTGCGCACGTACGTTTCACGCCCAGACGCACGCCGCGTTGAGGAGATTCTCGCGATGCTGATACACCGAGGCCACCAGGACCCGTCAGTTGACGTGGTGTCGAGCCGTCCCACCGTCGGACTACTCGTCTGGGTCGGGATGGCGGCGCTGCTCTCCGCGTTGCTCACAGTGGCCCCGGTTCACGGGCAGTTGAGTGCTCTCAACATCCCCGGTGACATTGAGTGGAAGGACGCACAGCAGGCGCCCTTCAATCCCGTGAATTTCTTTGAGAGTGTCGATTTCAAGATCGACAACGGCATCGCGCCCCTCGACACAACCCTCTGGCTCCCACTGCCCGCTATTCCAGACGAGATCCAGACGGAAGACGATTTTAACTTCTTTGACCGGCAGACCTTTGACGCCTTTACGCGTCACGTCTCCCGAGACAGCGTGTTTGCCATCTCCGCTGTGTTGGCGACTGACGGTGGCACATTGATCGCCGAGGGGGCGCTGTTGCTGGCGCCGCACGACGACTTTCCGCGCACCGTGGAGACTGTCCGTCAGCTCCAGGCAGCCGGTATCGACAGTCTGCAGGCCCTGGTCAATCTGGGTCATGCCGTTCTGGGGCCGCGAGATCCTCAGGTGCGCTTCGAGAACTGGCTGCGCTCGCCGACGATCTATGAGCGCCAACTCAACAACCGTCAGAAGCGAGATTTACTCGAGGCACTGATCGACCTGGATCCGATAAACTCCTTCCGGCGCGTGGACGGCAAGAACCGGCCCGTCGAGAAGCGCGCCGTTGTCATCATCATGGACCTGACCCGGCAGTTCCCCATCGGCCTCGTGCGTTTCTACCCGCGACCCGAAGACAACCCCATCCCGATGGCCGCGTACGGCCTCGAGATCCACGACGGAATCACCTATAAGCGCGGACAGGAAGAGAGCGTGTCTCAGGGGCGCGTCGGCTCGAACTACCTCGGACTCGGCGGCGAAGTCACCGTCACCGAAGGCACCGTGCCAGTGTTCAGGCAACTGGCTATCTCGCAGAGCAACACCGTCGATACTGTGGCGTTCCGTATGGATCCGCCGAAGTACATGCAGCAGTTCAAGTTCCGGTCCCTCACCGGCATCGACTACGACATCGCCGAGTTTGAGGTGTTCAATGAGGGCTATCCGCCGGCGGCAGTGTACCTGAGCAAGCCACTGCCTCTCGACCCGGCCGGTATCCCCGCGATGCAGAGCTATCTGGATGGCGATCTGGGCCAGCGCGCCGAGCTCGATCAACTGCAGGGCGGAACCCTGGGGCGTATTACCTGGGACGAAGAGAAGTTGGGCGACCCTGAAGCGTCGACGGCGACGGTCAATATCCAGACGGGATTCACGCCAGAGCCGCTGGTGCTGATTCGTCTGAACCGCAACGGCGACCAGGTTGAGTGGCGCCCCGACGCGATGGTCGTTGACCATCGCGAGGGCAGCACAACGGAGGGTGAGTCGGTCATTCTCGATGATCCGCTGTTGCGATCTGCAGCCCGTGATATCTGGAACGCCCTCACCGACGAGGAGCGAGCCGCGGCGCAGACCACATTCCCGGAATACAGCGACCCGACCACCGTACCCGCCGCCAACAAGCGAGACCGCCAGAGCAACGACCTGCCGCGATTGGCCGACCCAGTGTTCTGGAGCGGCTTCCAGCCAGTGACGAACGGGCAGCGGATCAACGTGCCCGGGGAGCGGCCGTTCTTCCAGATCCGCATTGACTTCACCAGTGAGGATTATCGATCGGCCACGGCGGTGCGGAACCTGCGCATCGAACAGTTGTTCCCACCGATCCTCCGTGAAGCGGTCGCCGAGATCGTACCCGCTGCCGATGTCGCGGCTGGTCTCGACACGCTGTTCACCTACGCCGTGCGTCCGCGGTTCCGCGATGGCGACCCCGGCTTCAACCGCATCCGCATCCCGACCCCTACCGTCGTGTCCGAGGTGCAGAGCGTCGAATTCGCCTACGGTCGCGAGTCGATCGAGCGCTCCGAGGCGGTGCCCTTCGAGACCATCGCACGCACCCAAGAGCTGTTCGTGTTGGGAATACCCCGCGTCGATCCATCGATCTCGCAGAACGACTCCCTCGTCGTGCTGGTCAAGTTCCGCGGCCGCGTCCTCAACGTGAAGACCAATTTCACCGGGCACGTCTTTCTCGACACGGTGGGCGCCGGTCCCAGCACCGACTACAGCAACATCATCTTCTTGACCGACGAGGATGCCAGCGGCAGCATCGACACGTTGCAGACGATCCTGCCACAGCGGATCCTGCAGGGCGATGTTCTGGCGTTCACCGAGGATATGTCCGATCGCAACACCCTTGATGTCGTCACCAGTGTGGCCCACGCCATCGACGATGTCGTGCAACGTCTGCGCGTGGAGCCGAACCCCTTCACACCGAATTCGGACGGCGTCAACGACGCCTCGCGCATCACCTATGACATCCTGCGCGTGGTCGAAGACGTACCGGTGACGCTTGAGGTCTACGACCTGTCTGGCCGCGCCGTGCGGTCGTGGACAAACGACAGGGCGGTGGGCAGCTTCGCCGAGGAGTGGGACGGTACCGATAACAGCGGGAACCACGTGCCCCCCGGGCTCTACCTGCTGAAGGTGACGGGGGATACCGACACGGGTGATATTGTGTCGACACGCGTCGTATCCGTGGTCTATTGAAGCACGAATCAGTGTATGACACCGCTGGATCGGCTCGGCGGTCGGTGCAACAAGGGCAGGAGTGAGGGACCATGCAGAGGTTTCTATATTCGCTGGCAATTCTCGGCGCTGTCGCTGGTAACGCTCACGCGCAATCGGCGGCCTTCCAGTTCAACGGCGCAGGGGATCAGATCGACATTGACCGCGAGTCCCAATGGCGCAACTGGGATTACCAGAACAACCTGGTACGCGATGTGTCGTCGCCGATGGATTCCACCGGTCTCTTCGACTTCACCTTTCTGGGGGTCAAGCCCAAGTTCTTCCCGGCGATACAGAACTACGTGCTGGACCGCGCCGGCTTCAGCTATCTCGACGACGTCCGCTTCCGGGGTCTGAACACTACCGTTACCGGTCAGCTCAAGGCACTGTCGAACGACGCTGCAGCACCCCGGGCAGGCGACGGCGACCTGACGACCTACTGGGAGCCTGCTGCGGCCGACTTCAGTGCCGACGGCCTGCGCAACTGGCAGGTCGAGGTCAACCTGGGCCGCGTCGTGTTCGCAGACAGCATCGTCGTGCAGTTTCCGCCACTGGAGTCTGGCGGCAATGAAGCGGTTCCCGTAATCCCGGCCGATGCCGATGCCCTCAGTGATCTGTCTGCCGAACTGCAGGTGGCGATCGCCGCCATCTCCCGCCGTGCTTCTCTGGGCACCGTACTCGCGCCAGTGGATCTGTTGGCCGACGACGGCACTGTCACAGTCGCCGTCGGCGATACCGTGCTGCGAGAAGGGCAGGGACTGCCGGGGACACTGTCGGACATCCGCCGCCTGAACGACCTCGGAATCGCCTTCGTTGAAGTCGAAGGTGTTGACGATCTCGGGGATGGTCCGAAGCTGTTCGCCGTCGAGGTGTCGATGGGCAAGCAGGCGGGAGACACGTCGTCGAAGAACTACCGCTTCGACGTCATCGGCCGCGGCTCTGCCTCCGGTGTTCAGCGTCGTTTCGTCTTTCCCTTGGAGCCGCTCGATACGGCGGACGCCAATCTCGACGGCACGCCCGACTTTCCGGGCACCTTCGTCCACTTCGTCCGGATCACGATTTTTGACAGTGATTTCGATGCCAAGCAACTGCTCGGCGAGGGCGAGGCGGGGGCCGTCGCGTACGAAGCGCTGCCGGAGGAGCGGCGTGGCCTGCGTGTCTTTCAGCGGTTGACCGCAGGTGGTTTCGTCAAGAGGATCAGCCCCATCATTGACGATGCGGGCGACACGCTGCTGACCGCGGAGCAGGCATACGATACCCTGGCTGAGTCCGAGCAGGGCCCCATCCGGTATTTTGGTCGCGAGTTGCCACGCATCTCCGAGATCGAAGTCTGGGGGCCCGGACCGAACCTGGCATATCGCCCCGCGCGTCACGGCGGCGCCGGCTATGAGGACGGCGGCAATGGCACGCCCTTGCAGGCCGTCGATGGGGTCTATCTGACGCGCTGGTACGGCAACGCATGGGACCTGAAGTATTCCAGCGGCTACGCTGGCCACGATCAACTCGTGTGCTGCACGATGTGGCTTGACCTGGGCGCCACTTTCTGGATCGATCGTGTCCTGCTGGGTATGGTGACGACACGCGAGACCAGTACTGAAGGCTCGATTTTCGGCTGGCACCTGCAGGGATCCGACGGCACCGTGTTGCGGGCTCTCGATCTGCAGACCGCAGAGGACTTCATCCAATTGGAGAACGGACTGGCATGGAGTGATCTGATCAGCGAGATCTACAAGGACAACAACACGCCGAAAGTTCGCATGATGCAGGAGCGGTTCGACCTGCGGAAGCTGCGCTTCTTCCAACAGCGCAATGACGACCCCACGGGTGCCCGTTCGGGAGCCTACAGCGCTCCCGGCCACTTCAACGAATTGCAGATGTTCGGTCATGGCTACCCGGCGGAGGTGAGCTTTTCGTCGCCGGCGATCGTGCTGTTGCCCGGAGTGAGCGAGGCCGAAGCGATCAATGTGCGGCAGCGGCGCGTGCTGTCCGAGATCCACTGGGAGGCCGAAGCCATCGTGCGGGAGGTCGATCCGCTGACAGGACAGAGTGTCGAACGAGCCGAGACGCTGTCCGAGCACCCCGAGGTCGAGTTGCTGATTCAGACGCGCTCGAGCGACACGATCGACTCGTTGTTCACCTACTACAACAAGACCGGTGTCGGTACGGCATCGGAGAAGTCCTTCGAGGTCGATCTGGTGGAGTACTCGGCCCTTGTCGATTTGTGGACTCTGTACAACGCATATCAAGCCCTGGAGGAGACCGAAACGTTCACGCTGCGCGCCCATAGCGCCGGCGACGATGACGGCGATCAACGTATCAACGAGGACCCGATCGACGGCATCGACAACGACAACGACCGCCGCATCGACGAGGATGGCGTAGCCGGTGACGTCGGTGGGCCGCAGGCGCTGCGTGGGCCGGGTGTCGTGACGATCACCAAGCACCAGCGCAAGGTCGACGACGACGGCGATGGTGCCGAAGACGAGGATCCGATCGACGGTATCGACAATGACGGCGATTCCCTGATCGACGAGGATGGAAAGCGTGTCGCTAAACCGCGGCAGGAGCCTGAACTTCTGATCACGCCATTCTTCGCCGGATGGAGCGCCTGGAGTGAGCCATACAAGCCGACACGTGGCCAGAACCGGGCGGCGATCACGTCCCCGAGTCCACGCAAGTTCCTCCAGGTGCGCGTCACGATCCTGTCGGAAGATCCCGATGTGACGGCGCGCATCCAGTCGCTGAGTATCGATCTGGCGCCGCCGATCAGCACCGACCTGGCCGGCGAACTGGCGTTGCTGACGGATGCCGGCGTCGGTCGGCCGTTGACAGATCTGTTACCGACTCGTCTCGACTACGACCCGCCGTTGAACGTCGAGCCCTTGCGACAGTCGCCGTACGTCTTCTTCGTACGCGCCGCCGGGCCCGACCCAAACGCACCTGAGGCTGCCGCTGGCTTCGACGAGATCCTGTTGCTGACGCCGTCGCAGGCGCGACCGACGGGAATCCGCATCGGCCGCGTCACCGTCGAGGAGCTAACGGGTTCATCGAGCGTCTCCGAGCGGCGTGCTGTGACGACAACCTTCGATCGGGCCTACATGCCCGTCGCCGGAGACAGTCTGTTCGCCGACTCCGACGGCAATCAGGTGGCAGTGCGCAGCACGCGAGATTCGCTGCAGGTTCTGTTTCCGCAATCGGTCAATGCCGGCCTCGCCGAGGGTGAGAACGCACTCGTGGAGATCCAGTTCCAGACGCAAACTCTGAAAGCTGGAAGTGAATTCCTGGCCCTCGTGCGCAGTTCGCGCGCCAGTTCTGTGTTTCAACGCGTCGAGTCAGAGGGACGCGACGCCACCGAATTGGTCGACAGCGGTACGGCCCGACCCACTGTCCTGCAGGTGGACAGTATCATCGACGAGGTCAATATCCCCACGGTTTTTTCGCCCAACGGGGATGGTGTCAACGACCGTCTTGATATAGAGTTTACCATCTTGACCATCCGAGACGATCGTCCCGTCGAAGTCGCGATCTATGACCTGTCGGGGCGCCGCGTGGCCTCGGCAACACCGACGAGCGGGCTGGAGTCGTCGCAGAGCGGGACGATTGGCTTTACCTGGGACGGTAGGAGTGGGTCCGGAGACGTAGTGCCCCCGGGGATCTATATCGCCCGGGTCAAGCTTGAGACCGATAGCGAAGACCTGGAATTCATGCAGGTCGTCAACGTCGTATACTGACGGATCAAACACCGGGCGAGTTCTCATCGCCCTGGTGTCTGCAGCCGAAGGCGGGAAAGCCATGACCGGTGGGCCCGCTGCGGCTTCGCAACAATGGAAAGGGAGGGTTCAGCGTGTACAGACGAGCCTGCGTGCTCCTCATTTTCTGCGCCATGGCCACTGCTCTACCTGCAGCGGCCCAGGACGATGTGGGAACCCGACTCGGAGTGCGAAGGGGTGGCGAAGTCAGCTTCGAGCCGTATGGTCCTGGCGTGCTCTTCGGCGCCCTCGACCCGGCAGTGAGGAAGTGGTACGTGCCGCAGGAGTTGTTCAACGACTACGGCTGGAAGCAATGGGAGTACAGCAACTACGCCCGTCAGCAGTACGAGCGCTACGTCAGCACCAGCATCGAAGGTGATTATTTCTACGATGTCTACGGCCGCTTCATCACCAAGGGCTGGCTGGTGTTCAACTGGACCGTTTCCGAGCCTGAGGCGGCGGGCAGCCGACTGCTGAAAACGGGTCAGTTCGGTCAGTTCTTCTCCAATCTGGTCGTCGCTTCCGACTCCAAGGGCCAATACCACGCGTCGATCACTGTGGGCAATGAAATCCGCACTTCGCTAACACCTCTGACTTTCTCCAAGCCACTGTTTGACGGCATCCAGATGGACCTGGCATCCGACAAGTACGAAGCCACCGTCATCGCCTCACGGCCCAGCGGATTCCGCAGTACGGCCGCAGAACCGAACGAGAAATCGAACGTGACGAACCTGCTCGGTGGACGAGCAACGGCGCAGATCGGTGACTTCGTCAAGGTGGGTGCGACGTACGTCAACTCATTCAACGCGCGCACGCGCGGCCAGGCGTTCCAGGGCAATCCGTTGCAGGGCTCCCTCACCGAAGCACAGAACGCCGACATTACCCAAGTGGCGATCCGTCTCAGTGACGATTCGCCGCAGGATCTGACGGCGGGTGCGGCGTTTTTCCTCGAAGAGGTGGTCATCACCGACGCCGACGGCTCCAGGATATCCAACCGGCGTCGCCTGCGGCAGAAGGACGGCAGCGACAGTCCCATCCTCGAATACGAGCCCGTCGTCGAAGGCGGTTTCCAGCGCGAGGGTTTTCGCACGGCTGACGGACGCGAAACGATTACTCTGCGCTACGAGTTCGACGGCCCTGAGTACAAGGCGGCCGGCGTCGGGCCACAGCCGGCCGACATCGCCGCCGTCGAGTTCCGCTTGCTGGTGGCAAATGACTACCGCATCGACGTCACGTCAAACAATCAGACCAACCAACTGAACCAGCCCGTGTTCCTGTCGGAGGGCATGCCGGAGCGGACGATCCGCGCACCGGGCAACGTCAAGGATGGTTCGAATCAGCGCTTCGTGCGGATCGAGTACGGGCTGCCGACGGCGAACGAGATCTTCGGTTTCACCATCGAGGCCCACGACGCGTTCGGGTTCGACGTCAGTGCTGAGTGGGATCGCAACCGGCAACACAAGCGGTTTCCACGCTTTGCCGAGAACGATGCCACGGCGAACCGGCACGCTGTCGAAAAGGCGGACGCGTGGATGATAAACCTGTCGCGCAAGCCGTATCCGTTCTTCTTCTTCGGCGAAGCCTACAGCATGGATCCGAACTACAGCACGAGTTCGTATCTGGCGATGCAGCGTGGCGATACGGGACCGATCGACTACGATTCGCAGACGTTGGCGATCTTCGAGATGGTCGACGACAACGACGATCAGGACCGGGCGGTCGACTGGCAGCGTATCGGTTCAGGTGCGGCTGCCGACCGTTTCGTGTTCCCCGGGTGGGATGAGAACAACGACTTCGTTGCCGACTTCAACCAGAACGACGTGGACCTCGTGCGGCCGAATCTCAAACCGGACTGGGAAGAGCCGTTCCTGCGTTATAACGTCGATCGGCCGGAGTTCCTCTTCGGCGTTGACATGAACAACAACGGCATCGCGGATCGATTTGAGAATGACGATCAGCCCGATTACCCGTACAAACGCGATCGCCGCGGCTACAATGTCTACGGCGGTTCATTCCTCGGCCCGTGGGCAAAGTTGACCGTCGGTCGTCTCGACGTGCGCCAACTCGCCGACGACCGCGACAACGAGACGATGTACGCATTGTTTACCTATGAGCGCGACTTCGCCCGCCTCGGCAAGCTGCGCGTGTACGAGAACCTGCGCCGCGTCCAGGATGATATCAAAGATGATCTGCTGATCTGGCGCATCGCCGACGGCGTCGCTGGTGAGATCGTACCGCGTGAGGATCCGCTGCCGATGCGTGACGCCTGGGCCAACACGATCTACGCCCAGTTCGATCTCACGCGCTGGGAATCGATCAACATGATCAACAAGTTCAAGTACGAGTTTATCGATCAGGTCGACTACGAGGATCAGCTGGCCAACCGGCGCGTGTTGCCCTCCGAAGACATACGCGAAACGGCCAGTTTCTTGGGTCTGATCAACAAGGTCGACTACATACGTGAGATCGGCGGCATCAAGATCCAGCCACGCTGGAAGAGTGAGTTCCAACGGCTCGTACCGTCGCTGAAAGAGAGCCAACTGCAGCGGCCGACGACGGAGTTGCGCGAATCTGCGTTCCTCATCGTGCGTTTCCCCTTCCTGTCGCGCAGCAACCTGCAGGTCGGCACAGAGTACTTGTGGACGAAGCAATTCCGCGACAGCGTCAAGGAGACCCTTGAAGGATCGCCGCGCAACGAGCTGGTCGGCGCGATGCAGGTGATGAACCGCACCGACTACCAGGGCTATGAGGTGTTCACCGAGTTCGGTTTGCGTGTCTCGAGGATCGACATCGATTTCCTCGATGACGTGCAGACTGAGACATTCATCTTCTTCGCCATGTATGCGGGCTTCGGGAGCTTCTAGTGATGAAGACGTGTAGAGAGATGATACTCTCCCACAGCCGCTGGGCAGTTCTGGCAACGCTCTGTACCGTCGCCAGTTGTGCCTGGCGTCCGTACGTGGGCGACGTGCAGCCGAGCGCCGAAGACCAGCAAGTGCAGAACATGACCGTCGCCGACGACGGGACGATCACCTGGACGCAAGATCGCCTCGAGGTCCGTATGCGGCCGGTGACAGACGATGAGTTGAACCGCCAGTTCGGCGGTGGCGATCTTGGCGCGCTCAGTATGAACCCCTTCACGTACGGTGGCGTCGACGACTTCTACACCGGGGACGAGAAGAAGCGCTTCACCGTCTTCATGCTGGGGGTCAAGAACTACCAGTATCCGAAGGTGCGGGCCATCGGTGATGTCGTTCTGGCCAGCAGCAACCAGCGCAAGTATTACGATCTCAACATGAAGCAGCTGGACCGCTACTTTCGGGCATACGCCATCGGTTACCGCGGCAATGAGTACAGTGTCTACAAGGAGCGCCGAGCGATCCTGCAGTCGACGATGTTCCGACGGGAGGACATCTTCTCCGGCCAGGAGATGGAGGGGTATGTTCTGTTCGAGACACTGCACACGGATGTCTCCGAGATGACGGTGACGGTGAAGGATCTGGTCATCCGCTTTGACTATCGGGGCGAACCCGTCGAGGCGGTGGACGTCCCATTCACTTTTGAGCGCGAGGTCGGTCGCGAGTTTCCCGACGGTACGGTGGAGATCAGCGAGCGGTAAATCCAGCGCTTACGCTACAACGAGTTCGTGCAGACGCCCGCTTGGGAGACCCTTTCCAGGCGGGTCTCTGCTGTACGCTGATCTATGCCAACTCCCCCTCTACTCTGAGCCCGTGTCGACGTGAAACTCTGGTTCTTCCGCGGTTTCCTGGCGGCGACGCCGGTCCTGTTGCTGCTCCTGGTTGAGGCGGCGCTGCGGCTGTTCGACCTCGGCGGCTATCCTCCCTTACAGCTGACGCTGGTGGTCGACGGGGAACGCGTGTTGATGAGCACGAACGCGCGCTTTCCGGAGCGTTTCTTCCAGGAGCGCTACGATGGCGCTCTTCTGGCGAGCGGGCGCATGCGCGGTGAGCCCTTCGTAGCTGACCGGCCACAGCGCTACCGGGTCGTCGTCGTGGGGGCCTCTTCTGTCCAAGGCTATCCGCATCCACACCGGTTGGCATTTCCCGCGTTCCTGCGGGCGATGCTGCAGGACGTTCTGCCGGATCGCGTTGTGGAGGTGTTCAACCTGGGGATCACATCCATCGCCAGCTTCGCCGTGGCGCGGACTGTCGATGAGGCACTGGCGATGGATCCGGATGTCGTCGTCGTCTACTCGGGACATAACGAGTTCTACGGGCTGTTCGGTGGGGCCGAGCAGTCCAAGGCGGCTGTGCGCTACCATCTGATGGGGTGGCGCCTGCCACATCTGATGCAACGTGGCGCCGATTGGGTGTCTCGACCCGCCGTGGCCTCGCGTCAGCTGTTGGAAAGCCTGGCACGCCGCGGTCAGGTGCACCCCCGTGCCGAGTTGCGCGAGCGCGCTGCGGGCGCGCTGTCGCACAACCTGCGCGTCGCCGTGCAGGCAGTGCGGGCTGCCGGCGCACGGCCGGTGCTGTGCACATTGGTGGCCAACCTCGAGGACTTCGCGCCCGCGGGATCGTTGACTCCCGATACGACTGCCGCTGCGGGTCGCGAGGCGTGGGCGGCGGTCAACGCTCTGCACGCGGCGACCTACGCCAACGATGACGCGGCAGTGACAGCGGCTCTTACGGCTCTCGATCTGTATCACGGCGAGGGGCTGTCAGGGTATGCCCTCACGGCCTTCGCGCGTGGTCGGGCGCTGCGTCGCAGCGGGCGCCATGCGGAGGCCAGCGCCGAACTGCGCCGAGCGTTGGAACTGGACACCATGCCATGGCGAGCCCCGGCGGCGCACAACGACAGCATCCGTCAGTTGGCGGCGGACCTGCAGGTCGAGTTGGTAGATGTGGAGGCCGAGTTCGGCCGCGCCGCAGCGCCCCGTCTGCCCGGGTGGGAGTGGATGGTCGACCACGTACATCCCAGCGTCCAGGGACAGGCCCTGATCGCACGCACCATCGCCGGGGTGCTGCTCGACGCGGAGCAGGTGGCGCAACTGTCACCGATCGACACCTACGTGGAGCGCCATGGATGGATACGTGCCGATGGAGTACGGGTCGATCAGGCGATGGCGGAGTTGCTCGGGGCGCCGCCGATGGACAGGTTCCACCGGCACGCAGCGGAGATCTTCCGTCAGCGGGGAGCGCGCCGCTGGCGTGAGCTGTCGGCAGCTGAAAGACGCGGCTCTCAGCGTTGGATGAAGCAGGGCGAGATGACGCCGCTGGCTCTTGAACTGGCCAACGAGCTTTATGTCGACCGGCAATTCGCCGCCGCGCAGAAGCACTATCGGGCCGCCCGGCTGGAGGCGCCCTACACCCCGCGTGGAGATCTGTGGGCGAGCGTGCAGCTCGGTTGGTGCGCGCATCTGCAGGGCGCGCCGCTGGCGCAGATCGCGCCGGAGCTGCGCGAGTCTCTTGCCCGGGTCGCTTTCGTCGCCCGGTCACCCGGTGTGCAAGCCGCCTACATTCACTTCGTGCGCGGATCACTGCATCACTTCCTGGGCGACAGCGAAGCCGCGCTGGCCGGCCTCGAGCAGGCCTTTCTCGACGAGACCTTCCGCGCCGACTTCCTCTACTCCCTGTTCCCACTGCTGGCCGAGCAGTTGCTGGCGGTGGGCCGGGCTGACGATGCACGTCGCTACGCGGCGATGGCCTCAGCCCAGGCCGACAACCCGTACTTCGAGCGCCTCGTCGAATCCCTCCGGAGAGGAACATGAGCCGGCGTCTGACGATCTTCGTTCTCTTCTTCCTGTCCGGCGCTCTCGGCCTGCTCTATGAGATCACGTGGATGCGACAGTTCCGCATCATCATGGGCAACACCGTGCACACGTCGGCGACCGTGCTCACCGCGTTCATGGGTGGCCTGGCGCTGGGCTCGTTCCTGGCGGGACGCGTCGTCGATCGTGTGCGCCGTCCCCTGCGCGCCTACGGCGTGCTGGAACTGCTCGTCGGTGCGTACGCCCTGTTGCTGCCGGTGCTGATGCTGCCGGCCGATCCGCTGTACGGCTGGCTCTACCGTCACTTTGCCGACCAGGCAGGAGTGCTCTCCCTGGGGCGTTTCCTGCTGAGCAGCGCTCTGTTGTTGCCGCCGGCGACGATGATGGGAGCGACGCTGCCGTTGTTGACGCGCTATCTGGCCGAAGGCTTGCAGTGGGTAGGCCGCGACGTCGGCCGCCTTTACGGTGTCAACACGATCGGCGCTGCCATGGGTGCCGCCGCCGCCGGTTTCGCCTTTGTGCCGCTCGGCGGCGTGCAGGGAACACTGTGGATGGGGGCTGGCGGCAGTATCGCGATAGGCTTGCTGTCGTTAGCCATCGATCGCCAGCGCGAGTCTCCGCCCCTGGCCGGCGCAGAACCGGATCCGAGTATGGCACGCGAACCGCTGCAGACGGCGGTTGTCGTCGGCCTGGCGATCGCCGGGGCGGCGTCGATGATTTACGAGGTCGCGTGGACACGGACGCTGACGCAACTGATCGGCAGTTCTGTCTACGCCTTCACGCTGATGCTCGTCGCCTTTATCGCCGGACTCGGACTCGGTGCCGTCGTGCTCGCCGGATTCATCGACCGCCGGCGCAATCCCGTGCTCCTGCTCGGGGTGCTGCAGGTCGTCGTCGCTGTCGCCTGTCTGGCGATCGTGCCGCTGTTCGGTATTGCGCCACCTCTGGTCGTCGAGTTGGTGACATCCTGGGCCGGCACCTTCGCCACACTGCACGCCGTGCAGTTCGTCACCGTCTTCCTGCTGATGTTGGTACCGACCTTCGCCATGGGCGGCGTGTTTCCTACGGTAGCCCGTATCTACGCCCGTGACCTGAAAGCCATCGGACGCTCCGTCGGTGAGGCCTATGCAGCCAACACGATCGGCTCCGTCATCGGCTCCTTTGTCGCCGGATTTGTGCTGATCCCGTGGATCGGCGTGCGCAATTCCATCCTGCTTGCCGTCGTGCTGAACGCCCTGCTCGGCGCTGTCTTCTGGTGGGTCTCCGGCTGGGGGACAACCCGTCGACGCGCGCTGTGCATCGGCGTCGCCGGCGTGGCGCTGGTGGGCGCCACCGCTGCCATGCCCGGGTGGGACACGTACCTGCTCAACAGCGCCCCGTATCTCTACGCCTATCGCTACAAGGCGAAGGCGGTGACCCGGGGTGTGGATCTGGGCCAGGTCATGTCGAAACGCCGCAGGTTGCTGTACGAGGAGGAGGGGCTGACAGCGACGGTCACGGTCGTCGAGAGCGGCGGCGAGCTGTACCTGAAGGTCAACGGCAAGACCGACGCGTCATCGCGAGGCGATCTGCGGTCGCAGTCTCTGCTGTCGCATCTGCCGGCGCTGCTGCATCCCGACCCGCAGCAGACGCTGCTGATCGGGCTCGGCAGCGGCATTTCACTCGGTGCACTCGAACAGCACCCGGTAACATCCATCGAGTGTGTCGAGATCTCGCCCGAGGTGGTGCACGCGGCGCGCCTGTTCCAGGAGGCAAATGGTGACGCCCTGGCCGACGAGCGTGTGCGTCTGATCATCGGCGACGGGCGCAACCACACTGCCCACGTGGCTGCCTCTTTCGACGTCATCATCTCGCAGCCCTCGAATCTGTGGATCGCCGGTATGGCGGACCTGTTCACGGTGGAGTTCTTCCAGGCCTGTCGAAGCAAGCTGGCACCCGGCGGCATCATGTGCAGCTGGATCCAGGCATACTCGATGACGAGCGCCGACTTCCGCACGATCGTCCGCACCTTCGCTCGTGTTTTCCCTCACGTGACACTGTGGGAATCCGTGCCGGGGGGGGACTACTTTCTGGTAGGCGGCGAAGGGCCAATCCATCTGTCACTGGCCAATCTGCTCGAACGGGCCGAAATGCGTGAACTGCGTTCTGACCTCGAGCGTATCGGCGTGCACACGGTCGAGCAGATCCTCAGCAGCTATGTTGCCGCCGACGACGCCCTGCGTGGGTTCGCCGCCGCCGGCCGTCTCAACACCGACGACAACGCCACCCTCGAATTCTCGGCACCACACGGGCAGGCGGCAGGACTGATCGCCGGCCCCGGACTGTTCGGGCCGCACGACCTGGATGACATCCGCACGCCGACACCGACACAGTTTCTGACCGACGTCGGCGACCACGTGCCCGAGGCGCTGGTGAGCACGTGGAAGGCGCGGTCGGCGGCGAGGGCGGTCACCGCACATCTCAATGCCGGGCGCCAGAGCGCCGCTCTGCGGGCGATTGAGTCGGCGGCTCGGCTCAACCCGCTCGACATGGAGGTACGGCGCCTGTTTCCGGAGCTGGCGGCTACCGCCGGGTCTGCTCTGGAACAGCAGGGTGAGTTGCAGGCTGCGGAGGCGTTGTACTCACGCTCCCTGACCGCTCAACCCGACGACGTGCGTCTGCTGTTGCGTCGGGCGACGATCCGGCAACGGCGCGGCCTCTTCGAGGAGGCCGACAACGACCTGCGCCAGGCCCTGATCGTAAATCCCGGGTCTGTCGGAGTCCGCCTGCAACTGGCTTCGTTGGCCGCACAGCGTGGGCGAACGGACGAGGCAGAGACGCAGTATCGCACGGCGGCGAAGGATTTTCAGGAGGACTCGCGGGCGTTCAACGAGTGGGGCAAATACCTGCTGCGGGGCGAGCGCTGGGAGGAAGCCATCGCCGTGTTCGCCCGTGGTCTCGAGTATCACCCGCGCTCGGCCCAGCTGGCCAATAACCTGGGTGTCGGTTGGATCCAGGTCGGAGACCTGGGGGCCGCTGCCTCCTGGTTCCGTCGCGCCGTCGAGGAACAACCAACCTACACTCGCGCCTGGATCAACCTTGGGGACGCAACGGCCCGCCTGGGACATTTGGAGGCGGCGCGCCAGGCGTACCGGCAGGCGCTGATGCGTGAACCGGGAAACCCACGGGCGCAGCGCGGGATGCAGCAGCTGTGATTCGGTTGCGCTCCCGGAGTGCTCATGCTTTCATTGTATAGAGCCATTCCCCTCTCAGCGCGGCGCCCCCGAGGGGGGGAATCCAGCCAGTGAGGAACAAGATGCGACACCGCCGTCGATCCGAAGTGCACCGCGGGCCCTCAGCCACCAGCGCCCTCGTCGGAGCCATTGTACTGGTCTGTTCCCTCGACCCGGCAGAAGCTACCAGTTGGCGCGTCGGAGACAGGGATCAGCCCTTCCGCAGCTATCCAGTGAGTTTCGTGCTCAACTCCGGTGAGATCTTCAAGCCCAACTTCGTGTGGGGCGGCGGCCACGCCATCGAGATCGTCGTCGACGATGACGGCGACGGCCTTATCGACGAGGATCCTGTCGACGTGGTCGACAACGACGGAGACGGCTTGTTCAATGAGGACCCGCCCGACGGGATCGACAACGACCGGGACGGTCTGATCGATGAGGATTTCGCCGACCCACAATTCGACAACGACGGCGACGGACTGTTGAATGAAGACGGCTTTCGCAGCGGTGGCATCATCTACGACCCCGCTCTGCGCAGCGCTTTGACGATCGAGCCACACTCGCGCCACGCTACGCCCGAGGATGCCGCCGCTGACCCCGAAGGGCCGGGCTACGGTTGGGGCGACGACGACAAGGATGTGAGCTTCAATGAGGACCCCATCGACGGCATCGACAACGACAACGACGGACTTGTCGATGAGGACCCCGAAGGACCGCCAGTGCCGCTGCCGTCGACCTGGCTGATCACTACGTTTTCCTACGACCTGGGCGGCCTCGACGCGCAGACGGCGTCGACGATCTCCTTCACGTGGGACCCGCTGACGTCGGCGTACACCGGCCAGGATCCGGCGGGAGGCTCGTTGACGGCCACGTCCGCGCAGCTACGGTTCACGCCCTCCGACTTTGTCCGTCCGATCCGGCTTGACCCGTCGCGCAACATCAGCCTGCTCACCGTGGATCGCTTCCTCAGCGGTGAGTTCAGCAACGTCGATCCCACCGACTCTCAGGCCTGGGGTGCCAACCTTACCGGAACCGCCCATGAGGGCTCGTCCGGTCACGGTCAGGTCGCCGATGGCGACATCTTCACGGCGCGGGCGGTGTCCCAGCGCTCATCGTCCAGGTACTTCCGTGTGCACTTCCTGGCACTGTACTGGCTCGATCTCATTCGCATGCGTCCGCGCCCCGACTTCCCTGACCGGACGCCGACGAGCTTCGACATCTGGTACGCCGGCGACAAATCCACGCACTTCCAGAGTACGTCTGTAGTCGACGAAGTGCGCACGAGGATGCTCACGCGGGATCCCATCGTGCCCCGGCAGACCGACCAGTTGCGCCCGCCGGTCAAGGAGTACCGTTTCGGTGAGGACGAGGAGAACCCGCCGACGAAGGCGCGGATTCTCAATTTCGCCAGTCAGATGCCGGAGGGGCAGACCTGGGAGTTGGCCGAGTTCGAGGCCTATGGCCACGGGTACGCCCTTGACGCGTCGTACGTCACCGAGATCATCGATGTGGGCACGGCGCGCCCGCGCTTCCGTCGTTATTTCGACCTGGAGGATCCGGAACGGCCCATCGCCCTGGAGACAATCCAGACACTCGACGACAACGACGACGACACGATCTCGGACGACGAGTTGGCCTCTACCAAAGTGGCCTCGCAATTCGATCCTGACGCGAGTGGCACACCCGTTACCTGGGGGCGAGTGCGGTGGCACGGCACGGTCGAGGGAGAGGACGCAGACCTGCAGATCCGTGTGCGCTCAGGGACCAGCCTCAACACGCACATCTTCGAACGCGTCGTCGGGCGTGGCGTCGTGTCACCCTTCTCCGGGCCCTCGATCGTGGCCGACTGGCCGACGCCGGGCACTCGCATCGAGTTGTTCAGTTGGACTCAGTTGAGCGGTCTGCAGAGGTCGGCGCTGAGGAACTTGCCGAAGAACCAGGTGACCGATCGGGACGGTATCCCTGGCGGATGGACTCCGTGGTCGGCACCCTTCGATTTCCTCGAAGGGCGGATCCAGGACGGGCAGTCGGGCGGCGGGATCACGCTGCCCCTCCCGCCGCTGCACCGCTATATCCAGTTTCAGTTCGATTTCGTCAGCGGCGAGGACAGCGGTGTCAGTCTCGACTACCTGGAGTTCGATTTTGCCAGCCCGGTCGTGTCGCGTGGGATCCTCGCCGAGATCTTCCCCGATACAGCGTCCGTGCTGGGTGTACCGTCCTCCTTCGACTACGTGTTGAAGCCGGACGTGTCGACGACGGACGTCGGCTTCAACCGCATTGACATCGCGGTGCCGTCGCCACATGCGAGTCTCGACGCGCTGTCGATCGACGATCTGCGCTGGGAGCGGATTCAGCCCGTGCCACCCTCCGGGTTGAGTGACTCGGATGCCCTTGATTGGGTGCAGAACCGACTGACGGACGTGGCCTGGCTCGACACGCTCACGGTTGCCGCGGGACCGCAGTTCGCGGCGGTCACGTACTTCGATTCCGCAGCGGCATCGCACAAGCTGGCGATCAAGACGCAGACGCTGACGGCGGCCGACTTCCCTCGCGGTCAGGATCGTGAGATTCAGATCGCTCTGACGACGCCGGTGTTCCGTTTGCTGACCGGCTTCAAGAGCTGGATCTGGAACGAGACTGCCAGTCAGGAACTGCAGCAGCCGACACAACCTGGCAACGCCTCCGACCGATTGCCCTCCGATGCCGTGCGTGTCACAGTGCAAGGCGCACAGAGCACCATCAACATCCAGGAGGTGGCGCCCAACCCGTTCACACCCAACAATGACCGCATCAACGACGCGGCGACGTGGACGTTCGACGTATTCCTACTGACCTCAACGGTGGATATTTCGGTGACGATCTTCCACCTCGACGGCCGGCAGATTCGCAAGATCGAGTCGCCCGCGAGTGCCGGGCAGATGTCGATCGAGTGGGATGGACTCGACGAGGAAGGGGACCTCGTGCCGCCGGGCATTTACCTCTACCGGCTGTTCGTCGACAGTGACACGAACGAGAGCAAGGAACAGTTAGGCACGATCGCCGTAGCGTACTAGGAAGCACGCGACGTTTCACCGCTTGGCCCGGGCTGCCCGCATGGCAGCCCGGGCTTTCTCGTTCTGTCCTGTGGCGGTATAGGCGCGGGCAAGGGCCTGCCACAATGGTACGGGGTCATCGACGTGTGGCATAGCCTGCTCGAGATGCCGAATGCCAGCTTCAAGTCGCCCGGCACCGATGTCGAGCAGACCGAGGTTGACCCGCGCCGGCGCATAGGCCGCATCGGCCTGCAGGGCCCGCCCCAGCAAGTCCCCGGCAGACACGGGGTCTCCCATGGCCAACGCCACAGCCCCTGCGGCGCTGAGGGCCTCGGCACGCCGTGGCTGCTGACGTGCGGCCCTCTCAAACGCCGCGCGGGCCTGTGGCAGGGCTCCAGTGGCGTGCAGCGCACGCCCCAGATCATATGTCATCCAGTACTCTGCAGGTCGCGCCACAGCTGCTTTCCGAAGGTAGGGTATCGCCCTGGCGGCCTGTCCGAACTGTAGCAGCAGGCGACCGGCCCCGTAGTGGACGTCTGTCTGTCTGCTATCCCCTGGAGCTGCCCGTTCGATCTGGGTAAGTGCCTCGCCCATGCGGTTCTGGTGCAACAACGCTCGGGCAAGCAGCAGGCGCGTATCCGCTCGGGCAGGATAGATCTCAAGAGCCTGACGCGCTGCGGCCTCTGCCTGACCGGGATCCGACAGGGCGAGTGCTGCGACTGCGAGGTTGTGCCACGCCGACGGATAGCCAGGCTCGAGCTGCAGTGCCTGGCGTGAGTGCGTGACGGCAGCATCAAAGTCCTGCCGACGCAAGGCGACCTCACCCAGGTCGTGCTGTAACTGCGCATCGGCGGCAGAGGCGGTCGGTGAGGGCAGGTTGACGACGATCGCCAAGCCTGCGACGACGGCCAGCGGCCGTTGCCACGAGCCGTTGCGTATCCGCGCGAGCAGGTCGGTGACGGCAAGACCCGCGAAAATGAAGGCCACCGGAGCCAGGGGCACACGATAGCGGCTGGTGACGAAGAACAGCACGACGGCGAGCCCGTAGCCCCCAAGAAACTGCCGTAGCAGACTCAACTCGGAGTCGCGGCGGCGCCAACTGGCAGCAAGACCCCACAGGGCCAGCGGCACGAGTACACCATGGGGAAAGGACAGCCACCGATCCCACATCAACAGAGCCAGCGTGTGGGAATGCTGACGTGCATAATACGGGTCCTGGTTGCGCTTGATTTCCGGGCCTGAAAGTAGCTGCCAACTCTTTCGGGCAAGCAGTGATACCCAACCGATGGGATCGGCGGCGATCGACTGCAGCCCCCGCCGATAGAAATAGCCCGACCGCTGGCCGGCCGCTGCCACTCCGGCCTCCATTGGTTCGGCCACCAGTCGGTCCCAGTGAATTCCGGGATGGATCGCAACCAGGCTGTCCTGCCGGGCATGATTGCCGATATGGAAATTGATCCCGCCGTTGGCCGAGACCAGGACAAATTCGTCACCGACTGCCGCGTTGCGCACCGTCACCGGTAACAGCAGGATGAACAGTCCGGCCGCCGCCAGGCAAAGTCGCCCCGCCAGATGCCGTCTGGCCGCACGCCCCGACGCCCGCGCCAGGGCGATCGTGGCGGCAAGTATGATGAACAGCAGGATCGTCGGTCGTGTCACCGTCGCGGCGCCGGCCAGTAAACCGCAGGTCAACCAGTGCCAAGGCGCGCCCCCGTCGCTGGCTCGTCGCATGAACAGCAGCAGAGCGAGGTAGAGGAACACCTCGAGGGCGACCGCCAGCAGTTCGCCCTCGAAATAGAGCAACGGACCGTAGAGCGCGGTGCCGGATCCGGCCAACAGCGCGACGGGTCGTCCCAGAGGGCGAGCCAGGCGATAGGTAAGGACCACGCTGCCGGCTCCGAGAACGGCGTGGAGCAGGCGCATGCCAACGTAAATACCCTCGTCACCAACAAGACGTAGCACGAGAGCCAGGACGTAGGGGAAGGCAGGCGGCTGCCAGTAGGATTCGGGCCCCAGGAGCCAGTCACCGGCGCAGATCCTGCTGGCCAACTCCAGGTAGGTCTGAGCGTCGACGACGGGAGCATCGAAAAAAGGGTTGGATGATCGGCTCTCGAGCAGGTAGAGGATGCGGACGAGGAACGACGCGACGAACAGCGCCACCAGGCATCCCCGGTCGGCGCCCCGGTCAAACCACCCTTTTAGAAAACGATCCAGCGACATATCTTGAGAAGATACAACGACTAATGGGGTTTGTCCGGACTCGGATACGAGGCCCGGCATGGCGACTCAAGGCGAGAACTGCACCCCACTCCCAGGAACGATGAATTCTCCGTTGACACACGGCTGCCACCGACTTATCCTGAAGGCGCTCAGAAGGCTGGTTCCCCTGGGAATCCTGGGGTGTATCCTGCTTGATGTCAGCAGCGCCCTGGCGCATGCGCCCCCGGGGGCCATGATTCGTGCGGTGCATCTCGATGTGGGAGAGATTCCCATCGTCGACGGCGAGTTGCACGACTGGGAAGGAATCGCGCCTGTCGCAAGGTCCTCTGATTTCAGCGATCTGGTCTCCGGGGCCGAGGCTGATCTCGACGATCTGGACCTGCGGGTCTGGATCGGTTGGAGCGACACTGAGAACAGGCTGTACATAGCTGCTGAAGTCGCGGATGACATCCACCAGGTGGACCGGCCCGCCGGGACGGCACCAACGAGGATCTTCCAGGACGACGACCTGGAGGTCTTCATCGATGCCGATCACTCCGGAGGCCAGTTTGCTGATTTCTCGGATCTCAGTCCCGATGAGCAGCTGGCCAGCAACGGCGCACAGGCAAACCACTTCGTTCTCGCAGGCCCACACGAGGACGATGTGGAGTTCGTCAATTTCTCGGCGGCGGCGTGGTATTCGCTTCGAGACGGTCAGTATACCGAAGCTCGTGTTGAATACGAAGGCACTCCAGGTGGGGGCGGAGTGACTCGCTATGAGATGTCTCTGGTACCGTTCGACCGCGTGAACGTCACGGCGGACTTTCTCAGTACTGCCCACGACCTGCAAGCCGGACAGGTGATGGGATTCAACCTGGAGTTCAGCGATTTTGACACCCACGCCGAACTGTTTGACGCCAAGTGGTCCCTCTCGGGCGGTTTCAACGCGTTTCGGCTGGCAGAGCGATTCACCGATCTGCGACTCGAAGCCCCGGCCACGGCAACGGTGGCTAAGGATCTGTCCTGGGGCCGTATCAAGGCTTCCTTTCGACCCTAGATTCATATATATTTAGACATCTCCAAAGACGCCTACCAAGAGTCGACCACCTGGTGACCATGCCCCGAGTTCTGACGCGCCGTCGTTATCGATTTTCAATGCTGCTGGGAATGGTGGGTCTGTGGGGCTTTACTTTACCGGGCTGTGGGTATTACCATTACGCCGGCCCGTTGCAGCCGGCGACCGGACAGCTCGACCGCGTGGCCGTCGTCGATGACAACACGGTGACTTTCACCCAGGGGCAGATGCAGGTGGAGTTGCGCCCCCTCACCGATGCCGAGTTGAACCGCCAGTTTGCCGCGCATTCAAGCGATGGCCCGGTGTCGACAAATCCCTATACTTTTGGCGACACGAGGTTCTGGGAGGGTGAGAAGGAACGGCAGCGATTCACGACCTTTCGCATACGGGTCACCAACGACGGATATCCGAAGGTCAAGATCGACCCGTCCCGCATGGTGTTGAAGGCAGGTGGGGCTGAATACTGGAGTCTGAATCTTCAGCAGTTGGACACGTACTACCGGGCCTACGCCATTGGTTTCCGGGGAAATGAATATGCCCGCTACCAGGAACGGCTTGACATCCTGCGTCGGACGTTGTTCAAGAATGAGGAGATCTTCAACGGTCAACAGGTTGAGGGATATGTTGTGTTCCCCACGCTCCATCACTCGGTCAGCGACATCGACCTTGTAATTCACGACGCTGTATTGCGGTTCGACTACCGCAATGAGCCGGTTGAGACGGTGCAGATCCAGTACCACTTTCAACGCGAGGTGGGTCGGATCTACAGAGACGGTCGCCTGGATCTCGAACAGGCCGGCTGATACATGATCCGCCGGCAGCTCCTCTGGAGCTCTGGCGTGCCTTCTAACAGGTTTGAAGGTACGAAAACGACAAGAGAAGGAGTCACACCATGAGCAAGCGCTTTTCGCTCATACTCAGCGCCATCGTAACCGTCACACTGGCCACAACGGCAGATGCGGTGGTCAACATCCAGAGTCTGGGAGCCAGTGCTCGCTCGGCGGCTCTGGGCAATGCCTTTGTGGCGGTGGCCGACAACGGCGACGCGGTCTT
>Ga0187827_10001943_pt1 | contig 29116 bp, 27 predicted proteins | sample ETNtaG_39_FD_167969 | JGI IMG/M metagenome (GOLD analysis project Ga0187827, IMG submission 167969) | Marine microbial and viral communities from oxygen minimum zone, Eastern Pacific Ocean - ETNP2014_SV_150_PacBio MetaG (Illumina Assembly) | ecosystem: Environmental > Aquatic > Marine > Hypoxic...
CCGATGGTGGGCTGGCGGTGTTAGGCAGCTCGGTGGCCACCGATTTTCCTACCAGACTTGATTTTAATCTGTCCGCGGCTAGCGATGTCAGTATCACTGATATTCGTTTGCACTACATCGTTGACCAAAGAGGTTACACCCAGGTAACCAGCGAGGTCTATATTGATTTTACGCCGGCGGCTACGGTTGCTGAGGGGTGGAGCTGGGATATGAGGAAGACGGGTGGGTTGCCTCCAGGAAGCCGCATTAGGTATTGGTGGACGGTGGTAGATGCCAGTGCGGATAAGATAGAGACTAATCCGGTTCAGCTACAGTTTAACGATGACCGTCATGCTTGGCAAAGCCTGACCGAGGGTATGCTAACCGTGTACTGGTATGAAGGAGACGAGGATTTCGCCCGAAAGATAATGACCACCGCCCAAGACGTACTGGCTCGCTTGGCGGAGTCTACTGGGGTCAAGCCGGAAGACCCGGTCAAGTTGTATATTTACGATGATGCCCAGGCCTTACGGGGAGCCATGATTTTCCCTCAGGAGTGGACGGGTGGGGTTGCCTTTACCCGGTTCGGTACTATTGCCATCGGAATAGCTCCAGGTAAGCTCGATTGGGGTAGGCGGGCAATTGCCCACGAGTTGACCCATTTGGTCGTCCACCAGATGGTCTTTAATCCTTACAACGAGCTGCCCGCTTGGCTTGATGAAGGCTTGGCCATGTATGCCGAGGGGACGCTACCGCCGACTTTCGCCGATTTGCTTGTTGAAGCCGAAGATGACGGCAGTCTTATCTCCGTTCGCAGTCTGTCTAGCCCATTTTCCGCTTACGCGGAGCAGTCCACCCTCGCCTATGCCCAGAGCTATAGCCTGGTCGAGTTTCTCATCCATAATTATGGACAGAGTCATATGCTTGAGTTATTGCGCACTTTCCGGAAAGGCAGCGGCTATGACCAGGCCTTAGGTCGGGTTTATGACTTTGACATGGACGGTCTGGACCGCCTATGGCAGGGTTACGTCTTCCCGGATTGAAAAGGTAAGCCCGGAAATGGTGACTTTCTTGTGTCCCGCATTATGGGGTGTGGAATATCAGGTGAATCGGTGATGGTGGTCGTCCAGCGGCTACTGCGTCAGTTTAGTAGCCTTAAGGAGATGGCTTAAGTATTTGGTATAGGAAAAGGGCTAAAGTAGGAAGGTGGGCCTGATACGGCGGATGTCCTGGGTCATATCATTATTGGTGGCTAGAATTACATGAGTCTGAAAAAGAAAGAGATATTTTGATGAGGTATAGAAAGCTGGGTCGGACTGGCGTTGACGTTGGTATTGTCGGACTGGGCGCGGAGCATCTGGAATTTGCCTCGAGAGAGGTAGTTACTTCGGTAGTCGATGAAGCCTTGGACGGCGGTGTGAATTATATTGATTTGTTTATGGCTTCTCCTGGCGTCCGCGATAATTTCGGTGTTGTCTTGAAAAATAAAAGGCATCAGGTCATGATTGCCGGCCACCTGGGAGCCGTGCTGGAGAATGGGCAGTGCTGTAAATCGAGGGACAAAGCCCGGTGTGAAAAATATTTTGACGATCTTTTAATCAGGCTTCAGACGGATTACCTTGATACTCTGATGCTGCATTATGTTGATGACCCCGATAGCTACTCCAAAGTATTTGATTCCGCGGGCTTGTTGGCAGTAGCGGTGCGTCTGAAAGAGGAGGGTAAAGCTCGCTTTATTGGCATGAGCGGGCATAATGTTCAAATGGCGTTGCAGGCGGTTAACAGCGGGTACATTGATGTGCTTATGTTTCCGGTGAACCCTGCCTTCGACACTTTGCCGGGCGATTTGACAGCGGAAGCTTTAAAAAATAAGGAATCATATAATTATGTCGGCACTACCACCAGTAAATCGGTAACGGAAAGAGAGGCATTGTACCACGATTGTGCCGTCCATAACGTGGGCATCGTGGCGATGAAACCCTATGCGGCGGGTATTCTTTTCCAGCCAGGTAATCCTAGTTCTATCGTGTTGACACCGGTGCAATGCCTCAGCTATGCTCTTTCTCGGCCCGGTGTCTGTACCGTGGTGCCGGGTTGTCGGACGGCGGCCGAAATGAAAGCCGCCCTGGCTTTTCTAAAGGCCACCGACGAAGAAAAAGACTACAGCGCTATTCAAAGGAACCCGATGTGGAAGTTGAAAAGTAGCTGTATGTACTGTAACCATTGCCTGCCCTGTCCGGTTAACATTGATATCGGGGCTACCACGCGGCTGGCGGATGCTGTCGGCTATGGCGGTAGTGATAATATTAGCCGGGAATACGAAGTTTTATCGGTGAAAGCTTCGGCCTGTACCGAGTGCGGCGTCTGTGTGGAGAGGTGTCCCTTTGACGTGGATGTTATCGCTAATATATCCCGGGCCGTAGCGGTATTTGAGAAGTAACGGCGTTTTGATAAAGGAGATGAGGATATTGGAAAAGCAGGATAAAATCCAGTGGGTTTTTTCTTCCCGGAATAACGAAGAGCTGGCCGAGCGCTATGCGCAATGGGCTAAGGACTATGACACTGATCTGGAGCAGGACTTAGGGTGGAGGGGTCCGTGGTGTACCGCCGAACTATTCGCCAAATACGTGCTCAGGGGAGCGAAGATTCTGGATGCGGGCGCCGGCACCGGTCTGATGGGCGTTACCTTGGCCGGCCTGGGCTATGATGACCTGGTGGCAATGGACTTGTCTCAGGAGATGCTTGAGGAGGCCACAGGGAAAAACGTTTACCGGGAATTTCACCGGGCGGTCATGGGGGAGCCTCTGGACTTTGCCACCGACTCGTTTGATGTCGTTATGAGTATCGGCGTACTGACCACCGGACATGCGCCACCCAGCTCCTTGGACGAACTGGTGCGTATTACCCGGCCGGGCGGGTATATTATTTTCACCTTGCGTGTTGAAATATACGAAGGTGGTGGTTTCAAAGAAAAACAGACGGCATTGGAGGCGGCAGGCAGATGGACACTGGCGGAAGTGAGCGAAAAGATACCGCTGCTTCTGAAAAAGCCCGAGGTATATCATCAGATCTGGGTATACCGCGTAATCTGATCTGGCGGTGGCTGGACGTATTCCGATTCACGGTCAGGTAGGGCGGCGGTCTAAGCTAGGTCTCTCATGAATTTCTTGGAGAAGCGGCGGGCCAGAACTAGCACTAGGCTGCTGGTTGAAACGGCTGTTATGGCGCCGGGCGAAAAACCGGTGATGGCTACTCCTAATGCCGTGCCGCCGGCCGGTGAGTGCGCCATATTCAGCTACCATCAGGAAGATGGAAATCCTGACGGCTAGCGAGTAACTGATGATGACGAAGATGATTGAGGGCTACGGTGTCAAGGCGCATAACGAGCCGGCTAAAAGACTGATTGGGTGGCCGTCGATGACTCTTCTCGGTACCGCGGTGACGTTTCTCATCATGGTAAAGACGATGAAAATGCTGGCACTAATGGAGGCGATGACCATCGCGTGTTCTATGTTTAACAATAGAAGTATGATAAAGACCACTATCGTGGCCAGAAAACTCTGGTAAAGGTAGTTTTCCCGCAGTGGTTTGAACTCTCGGCGGATGCGATAAATCCTCCGCCTCAGGTATCCCCTAACATTAACTGGTGTAGGCTGGTGCACCTCTTTTCCAGACTGAATTATAAGATCTTTTATTGACGCGCGTATATATTTGCGGTCACCGTATTATATTACCGATAGGCGAAAAAGGACGGCATATGCTATATTGTTAGGGGTAGGTATGCGGAAGATGTGGAAAATTAGCTGGAAAGTAGGAGGTATCGATGACTAAGAAAATTTGCGTGGTAAAAGGAGATGATGCTTCGCCGGAGGTGGTGGTACCTACCGTCCAAATTATCGAAGGGATGGGGCTGGACATCGAGTTCCTCTGGCCCGTCACCGGTGATGAGGCGGTAACTAGATACGGTGAAAACTGTCCACGGGCGGCCAAAGAGATAATAGATGAGGCCGATTGTGCTATCTTTGGGTCGACTAGGACACTCGGTGGAGTCCACGGTTACCTGAGGTGGGGTAAAAAGTGCTACGCCAATATCCGGCCCACCAGATACGTCAGCGGGATGATAACTCCGCTCAAAGACCCTACTGGTATCGATTTTGTTATCGTCCGTGAGAACCTGGAAGGGCTGTATCCTGGCTGGGAGGGAGACATCGGGCAGTTGACTTCTCTTAACCTGAGGAACGAAAGGATAAACCAGGCTCTTGATACTAGCGCTGAAGGTAAATTTGCTGTGAAAATAACCACCGAAGAAGCGACCAAGGACATCTGCCGAGTGGCCTGCCAGCTGGCTTTGAAAAGAAAGGCAAATGGCGGCCTAGGGAAGGTGACCGTGTCCAGTAAATATAACGTACTTATCCAGTCAGATGAGATGTTCCGACGGATAGCTGAAGAAACGGTCGGCGAGTACCCCGGGCTCACCTTCCACCAGTTCATCATTGATAATTTTGCCCAGCAGTTAGTCCTCAACCCGAAGCAGTTTGACGTGGTGGTGATGTCCAACGAGCACGGCGATATTCTGGCCGACGGCGCGGCGGCTCTGGTGGGTGGGTTGGGTATCGTCCCCAACTCCTGCATCGGTAAGGACTACGCTTACTTCGGGTCGGTCCACGGTACGGCTCCGGATATTGTCGGCCGGGACATTATCAATCCTACGGCTATGCTCTTAGCCGGAGGATTGATGTTGGAGTATCTCGGCTTTGGGGAGGCGGCTTGTCGACTGGAGACAGCGGTGTATCGGGTTTATCGGGAAGGTAAATGCCTGACTCATGACCAGGGCGGGACGTCTTCCACCACTCGGTTCTGCCAGGCGGTCAAAGCGAATTTATAAGGCGGGTTCACGCTAGGGCGGAACGATGAAAAAAGCTTTATATTTGATTCTTTTACTGTTGTTTTTAGGTAGCCTGCTGATGGTGGGCTGTCAGTCGGTTCGGGAAACGTCAGAGCTTAATCTGTACGGTATTGACCCTATAACGCTTGACCCGGCGGTCTCCGGCGAGATGCTCTCTCACGAGTACATACTGCAAATATTTGGTGGCTTGATCCGTCTTGACGACAGCTTGGTGCCGGTGCCGGATATTGCCGAAAGGTGGGAAGTCAGCGTGGACGGCCGGACTTACACTTTTTATCTGCGGTCGGACGTCAAGTTCCATGATGGACGGCCGGTCAAAGCGGCGGACTTTAAATACTCCTGGGATCGAGCCTGTCATCCTGATACCGGGTCGTTCACGGCGGCTACCTATCTTGGTGATATTGTCGGGGTGATGGAGGTGCTGGCCGGCCAAACCAGGGAAATCAGCGGCGTCCGGGTAATTGATGATTACACCCTCCAAGTAACCATTGACGTTCCTAAGTCTTATTTCCTGTCCAAGCTGACCTACCCGGTGGCTTTTGTGGTGGACGAGAATGAAGTGGTATCGGGTGGGGAGTGGTGGCGGCAACCTAACGGCACTGGCCCATTTCAGCTCAAGGAATGGGAAAAAGAAAGTCGGCTGGTTCTGGAGAAGAACGAGCTTTACTACGGGGAGACGGCTAAAGTCGGTTCAATTGCCTTTCAATTGTGGGGCGGCGTACCGATGAATTTGTACGAGACTGGTGAGATCGATGTGGCGATGGTCTCACTACTTTACATTGATAAAGTCATTGACCGGGCCGGGTCATTTTACTCGGAACTTGATATAGTACCGGAGTTGAGCTTTAGCTATATTGGTTTTGATCATAACCGGCCGCCCTTCGATGACGTCAACGTGCGCCGCGCTTTCAGCCAGGCGATTGATAAGGACAAGCTGGTCTCCCTAGTGTTTAAAGATATGGTACAACGGGCGGATGGTATCCTGCCGCCGGGCATGCCCGGGTTTAACGAAAAACTATTCGGACTGGACTATGATGTTGCCGCAGCGAAGGAGTCGTTGGCCGCTTCTCGGTACGGTAGTGTGTTAGGTCTACCGCCGATTACCATTACTACCTCCGGCTGGGGAGGATTGATATCCAACGAGCTGGAAGCGGTTATTCAAGAATGGCGGCAGAACCTTGGCGTGGAGATAGAAGTCAGGCAGCTGGAGCCATCGCGATTTATGTACCACCTCAAGCAGGAAAAAGACGAGATGTTCTATATCGGCTGGGTGGCTGATTATCCTCACCCACAGGACTTTCTGGATATCCTGTTTCATAGCGGGGTTGACAATAATTACGGCGAATACGGGAATCTCGAGGTGGATGCTCTACTGGAGCGGGCGGGCGTGGGGCTGGACAATGACTTGATCTTGGCGCTGTACCGTGAGGCGGAGCAGCAACTGGTGGTCGATGTTGCCTGTATACCTTTATGGTTCGGGCAGAACTACGTACTGGTCAAGCCTTACCTCAGCGGGTATGATCTTAACCCGATGGGTTTTGCCATGCTGAATAAGGTCGCCATCAATCCGGATTGAGTAGAGCGTGGCCTTCCTGGGCGCTGAGTTCACGCATCTTGCCTTCTGGCAGGTTGCCTAGGACGAGGTTCCCGACCCGGATGCGTTTCAGCGCCAGCACGCGGTGACTGAGGTGAGCGAACATGCGGCGAACCTGTCGTTTCCGGCCTTCGTGTAGGGTGATGCGGTAATTGAAAGGTGAGATGGCGGCTTTCTCGACCTTGGCTGGCTGGGTAAGCCCGTCGTCAAGCTGTAGTCCCCGCTCCAGCCGCCGTTTTTCCCCGGTGGTGAGGCTGTCCTCGATATGTACCAGATACTCTTTTTCGTGCTCGAATCTGGGGTGGGTCAGCCGGTAGGTTAGATTGCCGTCATTAGTTACCAGCAGGAGACCGGTGCTGTCCTGGTCCAGTCGCCCCACCGGGTACAGCCTCAGGCGGCGGTATTTCTCCGGTAGGAGGTCGGTGACTTTGCGCCGCCCCCTTTCGTCGCTGACCGTGGAGACCACACCTTTCGGCTTGTGGAGCATTAGGGTAATCGCTGGCTCCGGACTGAGGTTAACTGCCCGGCCATCTATGGAGATACGGTCGGTGGCCACGTTTATTAGGTGACGGAAGTCGGTAGCAACTTCATCATTGACCGATACTCGGTTCTGCTGGATAGCGTCGGCCATCTTTCGGCGGGAGCCGGTCCCGGCGGCGGTGAGCGCTTTGAGTAGTGGTTCTGTTTTCATATAGTACATGGCGGAGGAGGTGGGATTCGAACCCACGGTTCTCTTGCGAGAACAACGGTTTTCAAGACCGTCACCATAGACCACTCGGACACCCCTCCCAGGTAAGTACGACCAGCAATAATTATACTAGAGAAGTGAGGAGATTTCTATGCCCGGTCGCCTGATAGTATTAGGAATGTGCGAAACTCGTTTCAAAGCTAATCCCCACGATTAATTGAATTTTAAAAAATAGTTTACCTCAAGCTGAGGGCTTCGGATGATAGATCTCATCTTTCCTCAGCTTGTTGATAATCTGTTCCGGAGTGTACGTTTTCCTGACTATTTATTCCCCCTTCATTGTCCTGTTTTACTAACATTATAACTGGACTCCTTTTTTTGGGGCAGGTCATGGGGGATTATCTTTGGGAATAGTTTCGCATATCCCTAAGCCCTACCGAGTCTTGACAAAGAGGGCCAATCTGCTTATAGTTGGTTATAAGTGTGGCACCCCCTATTCTGGAGGTGAGATATGGCTAGACCGGAAGCGATTAAACCGGGCTACTTTGTGGCCATCAGCTTGGTGCCGGGCACCGCTCCGGACTGTTGCTATATTGGCCTAGTACTGGCCGCAGACGAGTATGGTCTCCGGATAAATATGGTGGAATGGGATAATGAACTGGACAGGATAAAAAAAGACACGCAAGATCTGTTTATCCCTTGGATAAATATAAACTCCATGCTGGTCTGCACTGAGGAAGAACCGGTAGGGAGGTTTGTCAGGGACAGAGCTCCGGCGTGGAAAAAGCAGGTGGCAGCTATGGAGGCCGGAGGTTAGCTGCCACAGTCTGAAATAATCGGCTTATCTGATTACCTTCGTTCCCATAAACGGTTGGAGTACTTCCGGGACGATGATACTGCCGTCAACCTGCTGGTAGTTTCCCATGATGGCGATGAGTACCCGAGGTAGGGCCAGGCCGGAGCCGTTTAAGGTATGGACGAACCGAGGTTTGACCTCTGAGGTGGGGCGGTAGCGGATGTTGGCTCTCCGGGCTTGAAAGTCGGTGCAGTTGGAGCAGGAGCTTACCTCCAGCCATTCTTCACAGCCGGGATCCCAGATCTCAATGTCATATGACTTGGCTGAGGCAAAGCCCAGCTCAGCGGTGCAAAGCTGGGAGACGCGGTAAGGTAGTCCCAGTTGTCGGCAGACCTCCTCGGCGTCGTTTAGCATTTTCTCCAATTCCTCGTAGGAAGTTTCCGGATCGGTATACTTATAAAGTTCCACCTTGTCGAACTGGTGTCCCCGTTTGATGCCCCGCGTGTCCTTCCCGGCCGACATCTTTTCCCGACGGAAGCAGGGGGTGTAAGAGGTATAGTAAAAGGGCAGGCTTCCCGGTGGGATAATTTCCTTACGGTGGAGATTAGTGATGGGCACCTCCGCCGTCGGCACGAACCAGAAGTCATCCGTCTCATCATGGTACAGATTGTCGGCGAACTTGGGTAGGTTGCTAGAGCCGACCATGCACTCCCGCTTGACCATAAAGGGTAGGTAGGCTTCTTGATAGCCGTGCCGGGTGGTGTGAAGGTCGAGCATGAACCAGATGAGAGCCCTCTGCAGCCGGGCGCCAGCTCCTTTGAGAACGTAGAAGCGACTGCCGGCGAGCTTGACGCCCCGTTCAAAGTCAATGATGTCCAGCGACTCGCCCAGCTTCCAGTGAGGGGTCGGCGAAAAGGCTAATCGTTTCGGCTCTCCCCAAGAACGTATCACCACATTGTCGTCTTCGCCTTTACCGGTTGGTACGGAAGGGTGGGGGACATTGGGCACTTGGAGAAGTAATTCGGTCAACTCACTGTCCCGGGACTTCACTTCTTCTTCTAGGTTTCTGACTAGGGCGCGTCGGTCACGTCCCTCCTCGGTAGTTGTTCGGTCAGTTTGTCTTTCCCGGGCGGCTGTTTTGCGTGTGTGCCGGAGGTTTTCTAGTTCCAATATTTTCTGGCGGCGTGTCGCGTCAAGAAGTAGAATTTCGTCCAGCGGGGCGCTATCCTGGCGTTTCTCCAGGGCCTCTCTCACTATAGCGGTATCCTCGCGGATAAATTTCAGGTCGAGCATAGTTTTTCCTCTTTGAGAATTATATTTTACAACCTCCCTCTTTGTCCTTCTCCATTAGAAAAGGATGGGAAAGAGTTGTTGAGAGGGTAAAACCCTTTCAAATTTTCCCGAGTAAACGACTCTCCTCTTACGTTTTCTCCCTGAGCTGAGGGAATAAAATTACTTCGCGGATGGACGGCTGGTTGGTGAGTAGCATCACTAATCGGTCAATGCCTACCCCTAGCCCGCCGGCCGGAGGCATGCCGTATTCCAGCGCTAGCAAGTAGTCTTCGTCGATGGTCTCGGTTATCTCGCTCTCCGTACGGCGCTCTTTCCGCTGCTCCAGAAAGCGCTGTCGCTGTTCCGCCGGGTCATTGAGCTCAGTGAAAGCGTTGGCAATTTCCATGCCCCCGATAAAAGCCTCAAAGCGCTCCACTAAGTGGTCTTCACCGGGCTTGGTCTTGGCTAGTGGTGACATCGAGACCGGGTAGTCCTGCAGGAAAGTGGGCTTTATCAGTTCGGGTTCCACAAACGTTGATAGCAGCTCATCGACTAGGCGCATCCAGTTTTTCTCCGGATCCACCTCTAGTCCTAGTTCCTTCATCCGAGGTCTCATCCGATCCCTCAGGCCGTCGGCGGTGGGATATTTTACGAAATCAATACCGCTGTATTGCTCTACCGCTTCTCGTAAACCGAGGCGTGGCCATGGTGGCTTTAAGTCTAACGTGTCTTTGTCGAACTTAACTCTGGTCGTGCCCAGTACCGTTTGGCTGACCTGAGAGACCATCTCTTCTAGCATCTCCATTACGTCATTGTAGTTGGCGTATGCCTCATAGCTTTCCAGCATGGTGAACTCGGGGTTGTGTTTGGTGGAGATACCTTCATTGCGGAAGATGCGTCCCAACTCATAGACCCGATCCATCCCGCCGACAATCAGTCGTTTCAGGTGGAGTTCCGGGGCGATGCGCAGGTAGAAGTCTTGGTCAAGAGAGTGGTGGTGGGTAATGAAAGGGCGGGCTAGGGCGCCGCCGGCGGCGGCCTGCAGTACCGGTGTTTCCACTTCAATAAATCCGCGCTGATCCAGAAATTGCCGTATGGCGGTGATGACCTGGCTGCGCGCTTTGAAAGTCTCTTTGGTATCGGGGTTGCTGATTAAGTCTAGATAGCGCTGGCGATACCTGGTGTCGACGTCGCTGAGCCCGTGCCATTTTTCCGGCAGAGGCTGGAGCGACTTGGCCAGTAAGGTGAACTCGTCTGCATGGACGGTAGGTTCGCCGCTTTTGGTGCGGAGCAGGTTACCCTCAACGCCGATGATATCACCGATGTCTAGGTTCTGGAACAGCTCGCGGTACTTTTCATCGAACTTGTCTGCGTCCTGGAACAACAGTTGAATCTTCCCTGAACGGTCACGGAGGTCGGCGAAGGCACTTTTACCCATCCGTCTAATCGCCATAAGACGCCCGGCAATACTGACCTTCTGTGACTTTTTGGCGCCCGCTTCTTTCTCCTCGAGCAAGGCGATGGCTTCCCACGCGGTATGGCGGCAGTGGTAATGAGAGGGATAAGGATTGATACCACGGGCACGAAGCCGCTCCAGTTTTTGCTGGCGTTGCTGGTTGATACGGTCTAATCTGGTTGACATCTCCGTCCTAATAATATAGTAAAAAACTGAGAGTTCCAGACCCCCAGTCAGGTATTTATTATACGTTATTATCGGCCTGAGGTAAAGCGTTTAATCTGGGGCTATTTGAAAACCTGTCCTCCTGGCCCGATATTTTGTAGGTTGGGTTTCCAAATAAAAAATTTTCAGTCAGGGGTTGTGGCTCTGGTCTCTTCCCTTAGAGTATCCAGCCAAGCGGCGGACTTTACCTCCCGTTCTAGTAGATATTTGAGGTAGTTACCGATTACTTTTTCCAGCTCGCGGGATAGCTTGGCGTCTATTTTTAAGCGGCTGGCGGTGTTATAATCGCTGTTCTGCAATAGCCGGAGTACTTTCTGCGCGTTGACCGAAAGAGGATAGCTGAAAGGCTGACTGTGGTGGCAATCGGGACACAGCATGCCGCCGGATCCCGGGCAGAACGAGTTGGTGGTGGGTTCCAGCAACGTCTGGCAGGCAACGCACTGCTGGAGCTGCGGGCGGTAGCCGACTTCATTGAGGAGGTGCAGCTCGAAATAGTGCAGTATCAGTTCCCGGTTGTCCGCCCGGCATAGTTCCTCCATTGTCTCCTGCAGCACTTGAAACAGAGGGTAGTTCTCTATATGGTCGACGGTGAATTGGTTGACCAGCTCGGTGACATAGAGGGCGCAGGAGGTCAGCCAGAGGTCACTCTTCAGTGGGAGGAAACTGCTTATCGTCTGGCTGCTAGTTACCGTGTCTAGATTTCTCCCTCTGGCCAGTGAGATTAGGCTGTGGGTGAGCAGTTCTAAGTGACCGGAGAGTTTGCTCTTGGGACGCCGTACTCCCTTGGCGACTGCCTGAATCTTGCCCAAGTGCGGGGTGTAAAGGGTGAGGATTCGATCTGCCTCCCCCAGCTTGGTCTTCTTGATGATGATGGCTTCTGTCTGGTAGGTTCGTGGTTTGGACATTTTGATTACTTTTGGTTAGTGGAATATTAATTCACCCGGAGTTCTATTATCACTATTATCTTCCTCTAATTAATTGAACCTCCCTATCTAATTCTCCCTTTCTTTGGAAAGAGCGGGGGAGGTTTTAGAGAAGAGGGGATTCGTTCCTCTTGAGCATCCCCTATATTTAGGAGCTTTTCCTGTTAAGCTACTTCTTAAACGACTATGAGGACTAAAATTCCTGTCTTCCTTCTATAGCTCTGGTAAGGGTAATGTCATCGGCGTATTCCAGCTCGGTGCCGAAAGGCAGTCCTCGGGCCAGGCGGGTAACCTTGATGTTTAGCGGCGAAATCAGGTGGTTGAGGTAGAGCGCCGTTTGTTCGCCTTCCAAGGTAGGGTTGGTGGCCAGGATAATCTCTTTTACCCGGCCGTCCTGCAATCGGCTTATCAGCTCTTTGATTCTGATATCGTCGGCGCCCATGCCCTCGGTCGGGGAAATAGCGCCGTGGAGTACATGGTACAGCCCCTTATAAATCCCAGTATGTTCCAGAGCCAGAATGTCCTGGGGTTGCTCTACGATGCAGACCGCGCTACGGTCGCGTTGGTCATTACGGCAGAGGGAGCATGGGTCGGACTCGGTGACGTTTAGGCAGACGGAGCACAGGGTTATTTTCTGTTTCAGCGTTAGGATAGCTTCGGCCAGGATCTCGACCTGCTCCTCAGGAGCGCGCAGCAGATGGAAAGCTAACCGCTGGGCGCTTTTTGGGCCAATACCGGGTAGCTTGTTGAATTCTTGGACGAGCTTATCGATAGCATTGGTGGTGGGGACAAAACCATGGTTCAAGGTTAATCCTCCTTGACCGTGTCAGGTCAACCCCGGGATTTTAAGGCCTCCGGTTAATCCTCCGAGATGCTCGGCGGCAACTTCCTGGGACTTGGCGATGGCTTCACTTACCGCCGTCAGCACTAAGTCTTCCAGGAGTTCCACATCCTCAGGATTTATTACCTCGGGCGATATTTTTACCGACTGTATTTTTTGCTGGCCGTTAATGCTGATCTTGACGGCACCGCCGCCCGAACTGGTTTCGATGGTGAGGTTACTCATCTCTTCTTGAGCCTGAGCCAGCCGGGCTTGGAGTTTATGGGCTTGCTGCATCATGAACTTGTTCATTTCTCCTCCGCCTCGATAATCTTCTGGGCGCCTATTTTTAAGGCTTCCTCTACCAGGTGGTTGTCTTCCGGCTTATAGATACAGCGGACGCGGCAGGAACGCTCCAGGAAGCGACTAATAATTTGCTCGGCTATCTGCTGATTGTCCGGCTTCTCCATGTTCTCTTTATGCAAAGGGTATTTGAAAGATAGGATTACCGTGTTCTCTTCGATAGCGCTGGGCTCGGCGCTCCGGAGTAAAGCCGCTGCCGGTGTCCGGCTGATGCCGGGTGGTGCTTCCTTAATAATTTGTCGCCAGTTTTGTTGCAGGTGCTTAATTTCACTTCCGGCGGCAGGAGCGTTGGCCGGAGTGGGTTCTGCTACTGGTGGTTTTGAGGTACTGACTGGTTTGCGTTTGGCGGCGGGAGCTTCTTGGGTCATCAGTAGCGATGCTGCCGGTTCATTGGTGACTTCTGGTTCGGTAATAGTTTTTTCTATGGGAGGAGGAGAAGTCGGTGGGGAAGCCTTTTTCATCGGCGGGGCTATTTCCGGTTCCACCTTAACGATAGGCTTTTCCTTGGCTGAGGGAAGGGTGCAATCTACCAATGCCAGCTCTAGAGGTAGGGTGGAATAGTTGTCCAGGCCGAGCTTCAGTTGGCCGAAGAGCTTGACCGCCTTTAGAATCTGAGGTAGGGTAGCTTTGGTCGCTAGGTCTTTTAATTCTTTTATCTCCTCTACCGAGAGGTCTACGGTATCAGCGGAGTCGGTTTTTAACAACAGTAGCACTCTGAGATACTCCACCAGTTCCCGGTTGAACTGTCGTAAGTCCAGTCCATCCCGATTAACGTTATTAATCGTAGCCACCCCGGCGGAAACGTTATTATTAATAATGTTACTTACCAGCTCTCTGGCGCGCCAGTCGTCGGTGATGCCCAGAACGCTCTGGACTTGCTGGATTTCAATTTTAGCACTATAATAAGTCGTTAATTGTTCCAGCAGGTTTTCCGCATCTCGTAGGCTGCCGATGGTCGCCCGGGCGATAAGCCGGAGGGATTCTGGCTCGATTTTGATACCCTCAGCCTGGCAGATGCTGGTTAGTTTGGCCACAACATCTGCTTGGGAGATGCGCCGGAAATCGAACCGCTGGCATCGTGACAGAATGGTGGGCAGGACTTTGTGGGCTTCGGTCGTTGCCAAGATAAAGATAATGTGTGGCGGCGGTTCTTCTAGCGTCTTGAGTAGGGCATTGGACGCTTCCTTAGTTAACATGTGGACTTCGTCGATAATATAGACTTTATAACGGGCTTGGTTGGAGGCGTAGTTGACTTTCTCTCTGAGGTCCCGGATTTCATCAATGCCGCGATTGCTGGCGGCGTCAACTTCGATAACGTCTAGGGCGATCCCTCCGGTTATTGCTTGGCACAGAGCGCAGGCGTTGCAAGGTTCACCCTGACCATTGTTAAGGCAGTTCACCGCCTTGGCTAGGATACGTCCGGTACTGGTCTTACCGGTGCCCCAGGGGCCGCAGAAGAGGTAGGCATGGGAAATACGGCCACTTCTCAGAGCGTTCAGCAACGTCTGGGTGACCTGTGTCTGGCCGATGATATCAGCTAGGGTCTGGGGGCGCCACCGGCGATAAAAAACCTGGGAAGACATCTTAACTTATTATACTCCAGCGCGGTCATAAGTGCCAAGAAAGTTACAGGGGCATTAATAAAAAAGCCAACTTTACCTTCTCCTTTTTTTGGTACTTTCCGGTAAAGCTGGCCAATACGCTCGGGTAGGATTAATTACAGCAGTGATGGAATATCTTTGGAGGTATCTTCGATTACTTTCAGTTTGCTCTTGGTTTCTTCCTGCCTCTTTCTGAACTCTGGGATAAGGCTGGTCGACTTGGTATAGTAATTCCGGACTTTTTCCACATCGCTGAGTTCCGAAAGGATTACGGTAACATCCGTCATACCTCTCTCTCTGGGGTAATCGCCGTTCCTGATTAGAGCCTCCGGAGCGATGTCTCTCATATAGTCCCCGAGTGCCTTGATTAGGTCCACGTTCATTTCCTTGGCCGGCGCCGAAATGAGGTATAAGGCTCTCTTTGCGTCTAGTGGATTGCACTTGAGTGATAACTCGCTGACGGCTTCGTCCATGGTTTGAATGCCCTTCAGGGTTTCGCTGCCCTTTTTTCGGAAATCACTGCGGCTACGAGGGAACCGTAACAGCGGTATTTCTGCTTTGCCATAGCCGATTACCGTCCAGCCGACTAGTGTCTGTATGATGTCTCCGGCGTCAAGCACCTTGGACGCGATGTATTTGGGCTTTTTCTCTTCACCAGCGCAGAGCATATTGTAAAACGGCTCGGAAATCATGCTGTTAATTTTAGCTAGGTTACCTTTAATCGACGAGTCTTTGCGGACAAACCTCTGGTTGTCCACCAGAAATATGGCGTCGGATACCGAGTAGCACGATTTAAGGCAGGTGGCCGCGTTATATACCGTCCGATCCTCAGTCGTTTCTTCGTGCTCAAAGGGGAGGACAAGGAGGTTATATATCGGCTTATCGGCATAGCGTTCTTTTACCTGTTGTGTCATTACGGATATTGCGCCAGAGCCGGTGCCGCCAGAGACGCTGGCGATAAACAGGAAAGCATCTGTCTCAAAGAACCGCTTGGTGGTTCGTATCGCATCAATGACCTTATCGGAGTCCTCTCTAGCAATTTCAGCGCCCAGTTCGTTTATCTTGCCCACTCCGTGCCCACCAGTCTTGCGGCTTCCGATGAGGATTCGGTGCTGATAATCGCGTTTAATACTGGTTAGTCCGCTCAGGTCAGCTGCGTCCGTGTTCACGGCGTAGGTACCAGTGATAATATCAACACCACGCTGGGAGTGAGCTTTTTTGTTTAGCTTGGAAAACTCATCGGCAATCCGGCCACCGCATTGCCCAAACCCTACGACTACTAGTTTCATTTCTCACCTCATATTTACTTTGAGTTTTTCATTGTAAGCATACTTGTCTGGCAATGTCAATCTTTTTATTACTGTTGGTTTTGGTAGGTTGCTTGGTGCTGATGTTCCTAAGAATAAAGTAAAGAGGGCCTGTTGCCAAGTATCAAGATGAAACTAAATAAAGGATTTTTCTTTCTGCTCGGCTATGGTAAATTATTCTGGTGCGGTGCATAAGTAAAAAAGTTATTGAAAAGTTAAACAAACTGATATAGAATACGTAGAGTAAGAGGTATATGATGGTTAGAGAGGTATCCCGAGAACTATTGGACGATGCTGGGTATAATGCCGGCGCTTTTGAAAAAGCGGTGGCGGAAGCTGAGAAGCTGAGTAAAGCTGCTAGGGATGCGGCCGAGGCGTCAACCCGGGTATCTCATGATGCGTTAAAACAGGCTGAGGAAATTGGTAAGGAGGCGAGGAAAGCGGCGGAAGCCTCGGCTAAAGTGTCCCAGGAGACGGTAAGCCGGGCCGAGCAGATAAGCCGGGAAGCCCAGGAGGCGGCGGAAGTATCAATCAAGACGGCCCAGCAGGCGATAAGCGTGGCTGAGGAAGCTGCCAAGGCACCTAAGGAAGCATCTGAGAAGATAACTAGAGCCTTTCAGGACGCGATAAGCCGGGCCGAGGAAATAAGTAAGGAGGCGATGGAGGCGGCGGAGGCGGCTTTCGTGGCGTCACAAGAGGGTTTGAGCCGGGTCGGCGAGATAAGTAATACAGCCAAGGATCTGGCCGAGTCGTCGGCGAAGACCGCCGGTGAGGAGTTGAATAAAGCGGGTCAGGCCGGCAAGGAAGCCAAGGAGGTGGCTGAGACCGCGGTTAAGGCAGCGAAGGCAGCGGTGGCTAAAGCCGAGAAGGCGAATCGGGAAGCTAAAGAAACCGCTAATATATCCATCAGGGAGGCTAAGGAGGCGGCTAGTAAGGCCGATAGGATAAGTAAGACGACTAAAGATGCGGCGGATGTCTCGGCGAGGGTAACTCAGGAAGTAGCTATGAGAGCCGAGTCACTCAGTAAGGGGGCCAGGGAAGTAGCCGAGACTTCGCTGAGAGAATCTCAGGAAGCAATGCGTCGGATGAGAGAAACAAATAAAGAGACCAAGGTGGCTGCTGAGACATCGAGCCAGGTCTATAAAGAGGTAATGGATCAAGCTGAGGTAACGGGCAGAGAGGCCAGAGAGGCGATCGAGACGTCAAAACAGGCGTCTCAGGGAGCTATGCATCAGATTGACGTGATAGATGAAGAGGTTAAAGAAATGATTGAGGCCCTGTCCCGGATTTTTCAGGAGTCGATAGACCGAGTGGAAGGCGTAGGCCGGGAAGCGAGGCAGTCTGCCGAAACATCGGAGAGGGCGATCCAGGAGGCTACAGAGGTGTCAACTCATGCATCGCAGGAAGCGATTGCCCGGGCTGAGGCTATTAGTCAGGAGGCTAGGGAGTCTGCCGAGGCCTCGGCGAGAGATGCTAAGGAAGCAATCAAGGCCTTGGCGGGGGCTTCTCAGGAGGCGGCCGAGGCGTCAACCCAGGCGTCTCAGGAAGCGCTCGCCCGCGCCGAGAAAATAAGCCGGGAAGCTAGAGAGTCTGCCGAGGTATCGGCGAGAGATGCTAAGGAAGCAATCGAGACCCTGACGGGGGCGTCCCAAGAGGCGGCTGAGGCGTCAATCAAGGCATCCCGGGAGGCGATAAGTCAGGCCAGGGAAATAAGCCGGGCGACTAAGGAGACGGCGGAGGCGTCACTGAAAACAGTTGAGGAGGCTACCAGACTGGCGACCAGACATGCCAAGGAGGCGGCGGAAACATCGGCTAAGGTCTTTGAAGAGCTTATCAGCCGAGCGGAAGCGATGAGCCAGGAGGCTAAAGAGACGGCTGAGACCTCAGTCAGGGCGGCTAAAGAATCAGCCGAGGTAACGGTAAGAGCGGCTAAGGAAGCGGCTGAGGCGCCGGCCCGAACGGCTAAAGAAGCCGCTCAGGTGGCCATAAAGGCTTTTGAGGAAGCGATAAGTCAGGCCGATGAAACTGGCAAGCTGGCGGGAAAGACTACCGAGGCGTCCTTAAGGGCCTTTGAGAGAGCAATAAATGAAGCTAGGGAAATAGCTGAGGAAACCACAGAGAAGGTAGGTGACGAAACTATGGAGATGGCCGAGATCGCTGAATCATCAGATGAAGAATCGGCCGAGGCGTCACTAATGGTTTGCAAGGAAGCGATAGGTAAAGCGGGAAAAGCGGCCGCTAAGGTGGAAAAGATGTCGGGAACGGCTAAAGGCAGAGGAAAAATCGAGGCCCGTTTAGATTTCTTATCTCGGATGTATGAGACTAATGAATCCGAATAAAATGAGAAAAGGTTGATTGCCGGAGACGAATAGATGACCGAGGAATAACTACGCTAGAGACTGATTGTTGCCTAGGGATATCTGGGAAAATTACACAGGAGGTACTTGATGGCAAACCCAAAGGAAGATAAAAAAGTTGGTCAGGAAACTGAAACAGAGGCTGTGGAATTAGCTGAAGGGATTCCGGAACAGACGGAGCCGTCGGTAGAGGAAATCGCCGAGCCGCCGACAACGCCACTTGATGAAGTTCTCGGGCAGGCGGAAAAGGCGTACGCGGCCTATATGGAAGCCCAGCGGCAGGTGGCGGGCGCTTACCGGGGAAATGAACAGCAAATCGCTAAGGCTTATAAAAGAGCGGAGAAGCAGGCCCAGAATACTTTTGATGAGAGTACCAGGCAGGCTTTAGCCACCCGGGATGAAGCTGTCGCGCAGGTCTTGAAGAGCCGCGACGAGGCGGTAGCGAGCGCGGAAAGGACTTTTAAGGAGGCTAAAAAGCAAGCCGAGAGAGCCTGTGAGGCGAGTGTTGAGGCAGCCCGGATGACGCGGGATGAAGCCATAACGCAGGCCTGGCAATTCCGCGATGAAACTATAGAGCAGGCTTGGAATATCTACGCTAAGCTCTCAAGGTAATTAGTAGAAACTAACTATCAGTCGGCTTGATCGGGATGGAACCGGTATCTCGATTGACGGAGCGGGCGGGCTTGTTCTGACCGTTATAAGAGGGAAGGTATATCCTTTAAGGTAACTTCAATTCCTTTATCTTCGCGCTCCATTCCTTCCTGTCTCTTTTTAAGAGTGGAAATGAGGCTGATTGTTTTAGTGAAGTAGTTTCTGATTTTTTCCACGTCACTGAGTTCGGAAAGGATTACGGTAATGTCCAGCGAGCCGCCTTCCCTAGGGTAATCACCGCTTCTTATTATAGCTTCTGGAGCCAGGCCTTTCAGGTAAGTGCCGAGTTCCTTAATTAAGTCTACGTTTACCTCCTTGGCCGGTGCCGAGATAAGATACAGGGCTCGTTTGGAATCAATAGGGTTACACTTGAGTGATAACCCACTTATAGCCTCGTCCATGGTTTGCGTCCCTTTCTGGGTTTCGGTAGCCTTGTTTCTGAAATCGCGTGTCCGCTTGAAGATACCTTTGGCGAACGAAATCTGTGATTGACCGTAGCCGATTACGGTCCATCCGGCTACCGTCTGGATAATATCACCGGCGTCAAGTATCTTGGCTCCGATGTACTTGTGTTTCTTCTCCTCGCCGGCGCAGAGTAAATTGTAAAACGGCGCGGCTATCAGGGTATTGATTTTGGCTAGGTTGCTTCTGAGGGGGGAACTTTTCATCACGTACCTCTGGTTGTCAACCAGAAATACGGCATCGGCCACCAGATAAGCGGATTTAAGGCAAGTGGCGACGTTATACACCGTCCTTTCTTCCGTAGTTTCTTCATGCTCGAATGGAAGGACGATAAGGGTGTATATCGGCTTGTCTACGTAGCGCTCTTTCAAGTATTGCGCGATTACCGGCACGGAGCCGGAACCGGTGCCGCCGGCAGCGCCGCCGACGAGTAAGAAGGCATCTGCCTCAGAGAATTGGCGGCTGGACCTGATGGTCTCGATAACCTTATCGCCATCTTCCCGAGCTATCTCCGCTCCAAGCTCATTTATCTTACCGACGCCGTGGCCACCGGTCTTGCGGCCTCCGATGAGAATACGGTGCTGGTAGTCGGGTTTTATCTTGGTTAACCCGCTCAGGTCGGCAACATCGGTATTAACGGCGAAGGCACCGGTAATAATATCAATACCGCGCTGGCCGCGTGCTTTTCGGTTTAATCGGGCAAACTCATCTGCAATCCGGCCGCCGCACTGCCCAAAACCAACGATTATTAGTTTCATCTTACCTCTTAATATTAGTTAACTATATTTTGGCATTATTGACCGCCGATGTCAATTATCTGAGGCGGCACGCTGAGGCTAGTCAGTTAGGTATAGTCGCACGCATAGATAGCAGGTAGAAAGTCAGCCTACTAAAAAATAGCCTCCTTACTTTATGGACCGGTTGTATTATCCGCTTAAAGTCCCTTATCGGCGATATAGGTCGCTAGGTCGGCTAGGCGGCAGCTGTAGCCCCATTCATTGTCATACCAAGCAATGACTTTGACCATATTGTCGGCAAGCACCATAGTGCTGAGGGCGTCAACAATGGAGCTGGCCGGGTTGCCGATGAAGTCCGAACTGACCAGAGGTTCCCGGCAGAATTCTAGGATGCCGGCTAAAGGTCCCTCAGCGGCGGTCTGGAACGCCTTATTTACCTGTTCCACGGTAACTTTTTTCTCCAGGTTAGCCACGAAATCAACGACGGAGACAGTGGCTATCGGTACCCGGAAGGCCATGCCGTGAAGCTTACCCTTGAGTTCAGGTATAACGTGGCTAACGGCGTAGGCGGCACCGGTGGTGGTCGGGATAAGATTCACCGCGGCGGCTCGAGCCCGGCGTAGGTCTTTATGGACCATGTCCTGTATTTTCTGGTCATTGGTATATGCGTGAATGGTAGTCATTAACCCTTTGGTACAGCCGAAGTTCTGCTGCAACACCTTGACCAGCGGGGCAATGCTATTGGTTGTGCAGGAGGCATTGGAGATAACTTTATGTTTCTTTGGGTCATACCTGTCCTCGTTGACACCGAGGACAATGGTCACATCTTCATTTTTCGCTGGGGCGGAAATTATCACTTTCTTGGCACCGCCATGCAGATGGGCTGCCGCTTTGGTAGCGTCGGTAAACAGCCCGGTTGACTCGATGACGATGTCTGCGCCGTGGTCTCGCCAGGGGATGTTGGCTGGGTCACGTTCGGAGAGCACTTTTGTCTCTTTACCGTCAATGATAATGGCGCCCTCGTCGGCGGCTACTTTGCCAAGGTAGGGACCGTAGGTGCTGTCCCATTTCAGCAGGTGGGCGTTCGTTCTGGTGTCGGTGAGGTCATTGATCGCTACCACTTCCAGTTTTTCTTTCTGGTATTGGTTGATTGTGCGGAAGGTCAGTCTGCCGATGCGTCCGAAACCGTTGATGCCTACCCTGGTTATCATGTTAACTCTCCTTGGTATAAGTATCGAATCATTAATAATAATTTTTTGCTATCGTTTTAAATTATAAAAAGCTCCCATGCCGGCAAAGCGGGCGTTTCTCCCCAGCTCATCTTCTATCCGAAGGAGGCGGTTATATTTGGCGGTGCGTTCCGAGCGGCAGGGAGCACCGGCTTTAATCTGCCCGGCATTCAAGCCTACCGCTAGGTCGGCGATAGTAGTGTCTTCAGTCTCCCCGGAGCGGTGGCTAACTATTGCCGTCCAGCCGGCCTGCTGGGCCAACTTGATGGCGTCAATGGTCTCCGTGAGCGTGCCGATTTGATTGAGCTTGATGAGAATGGAGTTGGACGCCTTCAGGTTGATACCCCGGCCGAGGCGGTTGACGTTGGTGGTGTAGAGGTCATCACCGACTAGCTGTACGCGGCGGCCTAGCTTTTTCGTAATGAGCTGCCAGCCGTCCCAATCGTCCTCGGCCATACCGTCCTCAATGCTGATGAGAGGATAGTCGGCTGCCAGCTTGACATAATAATCAACTATTTCTGCCGAGCTTAGCGAGGCACCTTCCCGGGATAGGATATATTTACCGTCCTGGAAGAACTCGCTTGAGGCCGGATCCAGGGCAATATAGCAGTCCTTACCTGGCTTATAGCCCGCTTTTTCAATGGCGGATAGGACTGCCTCAATGGCGTCTTGGTTCGAAGGTAAAGAAGGTGCAAAGCCACCCTCGTCACCGATATTGGTGTCCAGCCCTCTCCCTTTCAGTACTTTTTTCAGGGACTGGTAGACCTCGGCGCCTATTTGCAGGGCATGGCGGAAGCTAGTGGCGCCGGCCGGTGCCACCATGAACTCCTGAAAGTCGGTGGAGTTGGCGGCGTGCTTGCCGCCGTTAAGAATGTTCATCAGCGGCACGGGTAAAGTGTAGCTGTTGGCTCTTCCGAGATAGTGGTAAAGCGGCGTCTTAAGCTGGTTGGCGGTGGCCCATGCTACAGCCAATGATGTCCCCAGGATGGCATTGGCCCCTAGGCGCGATTTGTTATCTGTGCCATCAAGTTCAATCAGCTTATGGTCAATGGTGGACTGCTCGGCGGCTGGCATCCCGGTAATCGCTGCTGCGATATCTTCATTTACGTTGCTGGCTGCCCGGAGGACGCCCAGTCTGTTAAATCTAGCTTTATCTCCGTCCCGCAGCTCTACCGCTTCATACTTACCGGTGCTGGCTCCGGAGGGCACCGCCGCTCGGCCTGTCGTGCCGTCGGATAGCTCTACCGCTACTTCCAGCGTCGGATTGCCTCTAGAGTCCAGTATCTCTCCAGCTTTTACCTGCTTAATGGTTGACATTTTTAAAATCGTAACTCTGTTTATTAGTTTTATCGGTCGGTAATTGAGCTGATAGCTTTTCTCACCGCTTTGACGGGGTCTTGGGTAGGAATAATGGCGGTGTCCGCTTGGCCTTTTCGGGACAGCGACCAGGTGTTCAGGCCGATGACCGGGATATCGTTTTGCAGGGCATGGCTTATCTCGGAAAGGGTACCGTAGCTCCCGCCAATGGCGATAACCGCTTGGGCCGATTTAACGACGATGACATTCCTAGCCTGGCCTAGGCCGGTAGCGATGGGAATCTGAACATAGGGGTTGGCCGCCCGGCGGATATCACCAGGGAGAATGCCAACGGTTACCCCGCCCTCCGCACTGGCTCCCCGACAGGCGGCTTCCATGATGCCACCCAACCCGCCGCAGACTATGACCGCTCCCTGCTTAGCTAGTTCACGGCCGACTTCTTCCGCGGCGTTTAGTTCCTCCGGCGAGCTTTCGTTACCGCCAATTACGGCAATAAACAGTTTCTCTTTTTTCATTTTGGGAATACAGTCACCATAATTATATCACTTAGGCCTTAAATCTGGCAAAGTCTAATTGTATTTGTTCATGGCGGTGGTCAGGCCTTCGTGAAGGAGGCAGAGGATAGCTTTACTGATCTCGGGTATGATCTTATTCATGGTTTTCCATTCCTCGGAGGTGAAATCGCTGAGCACATAGTCGATAATCTCGACTTCCTTATTTTTGACGGTGTCTTCGGTCACCGATGGTCGGCCGATGCCCACTCGGATGCGGAGAAAGTCTGGGCTTCTCACGTGGGTGATGATGGAATCGACGCCTTTGTGCCCGCCGGAACTGCCGCCTTGGCGGAGGCGAACTTTACCCGGCGGCAGGTCAAGATCGTCATGGATAACAATAAGGTCATTGAGGCTGATACTAAACTTGTTTACCAGCCGACTTATCGCTTGGCCACTTAAGTTCATATGGGTCTGGGGTCGGGCCAACGTCAGTTTACTGTCGGTAACTTCGCCGGTGCCGGTACGAGCTTGGCCTTGTTTTTTATCTAGGCGTATGTCTCGTACCCGGGCGAAGTGCCTCAGGCACATGAAACCGATGTTATGGCGGTTATGGGCGTAAGCCCGTCCCGGGTTACCCAAGCCAACGATTAATTTCATAGGATTATTAATTAACTCTCCCCCTTTATCCCCTCCCTTACAAAGGGAGGGGAAGGATTAGAAGAAAGGCTTTGCTCCTATTAGACACCCCTTTAGGCTTATCTTTTATTCCCTAGGAGGATGAGTAATTCTGTTTCGTTTAGTATCTTGGTACCCATGTGCTGGGCTTTGGTCAGCTTTGAGCTAGGGTCAACGCCGACCACTAGGTAGGTAGTCTTCTGGGTAACGTTTTTGCCCGTGGTACCGCCGAGGGCTTTTATCTTGGCCTCCGCTTCCTGTCTGGGGAAGGTGTTCAGGGTACCGGTGAGGACAAACTCCACGCCGGATAGTGTCCGTACCTTTGCTTTAGCTGCTTTTTCCGCCAGCCGGACTCTGGCTTTTCTTAATCTCTCAATAATATCACGGTTTTCTGCCTGGCGAAAGAAGGCGGTGATGCTGTCGGCGATTTTAGGGCCAATGGTCAGAATGGATATCAGCTGCTCTCTAGAGGTCTCAGCCAGCTCGTCAAGGCTGTGAAACTCTCTGGCCAGGATTTCCGCCGTCTCCTCCCCGATGTGGCGTATGCCTAAGGCAAAGATAACCCTAGATAGTGGTCTGTCTTTACTTTGCTCAATGGCGTTGAGTATATTGGTCACACTCTTTTTTGCCATCTTCTCTAGGCCGAGAAGCTGCTCCTGCTTATCTTTAAGATAGTACAGGTCAGCGGCGTCCCTGACTAGTCCTTTCTCATGCAGCAGGGCGCTCAGATTTTCCCCGATGCCCCTGATGTCCATGGCCCTTCGAGAGACAAAGTGCTCAATCCGCTGTTGCGCTTGGGCGGGACAGGCGGTATTGGCGCAGTAATACATTACCTCGCCTTCCGGCTTGACCACCTCGTCCCCGCAGACCGGACATACCGGCTGCCCCTTCTCTTTATTGAAAACCTCTTCTAGGAGGCTGAATTCTCTTTCTCCGCCACGACGCTGGCTTTTTACCGGGCCGACGACTTCTGGGATTACTTCCCCTGCCCGTTGGACAATGACGGTATCACCGATGCGGATGTCCTTACGCCGGATGTCGCCTTCATTGTGCAAGGTGGCCTGCTTGATGGTCACCCCGCCTACCGAGACTGGTTCTAGGACGGCGTAGGGGTTAAAGGTGCCCGTTCGGCCGACACTGATGCCAATCTTGAGAAGGCGGGTGGTGCCCTGAACGGCGGGGAACTTGTAGGCTATTGCCCAGCGCGGCTCGCGCCCGATATCTCCCAGTCTTTTCTGGAGGTTGAGCTGGTTTACCTTGACCACGATGCCATCGGCTTCATACCGGAGGCTTTCCCGTTCTTTCTCCCACGTGCGGTAATATTCGACCACCTGCTCAATGCCGGTGAGCCGGCGGTTATTCGGGTTTACCTTGAAGCCGAGTGATTTTAAATATTCCATCGTCTCCCAGTGGGTTTCCGGGGTTGTCTTGTTTTCGGCATAACCTAGCATGTAAATATAAATGTCCAGCGGGCGCCGGGCGGTAATGCGGGGGTCAAGCTGGCGTATCGAGCCGGCGGCGGCATTTCTCGGGTTGGCGAATAGCGGCTGCCCTTCGGCGGCTCGTTCCTGATTTAATTTAGTGAAACCGGCTCGGGGCAGGAAGACTTCTCCCCGTACCTCAAAGCGGGGTGGTACCTCCCCGGATATGGAGAAGGGAATACTTCTAATGGTCATCAGGTTCTGAGTGATGTCCTCACCATGGAGACCGTCGCCGCGGGTGGCGCCGGTGGCCAGCTGTCCGTTGACGTAGGTCAGGGCCACGGCTAGTCCGTCAATCTTGTGCTCCCCGACAAAGTTAAACTGCGCCCCGTCCAGTAGCTTGGTCGTCCGGGTGTACCAGGCCAGCAGTTCTTCCTTGGAGAAAACATTGCCCAAGGAGAGTAGTGGCCACAGGTGTTCGATAACGCCGAAGGCTTCCACTGGGGCGGCGCCGATCCTCTGCGTGGGGGAGTCCGGAGTTAGGAATTGCGGGTACTGATCTTCCAGTCGCTTCAGCTTCCGTATTAACCCGTCATATTCGGTATCGCTGATTTTAGGGCTGTCCAGCACGTAATACCGGTAGTTATGATGGTTGATTTCCACTCTCAGCTGCCCGATTGTTTTCTTTACTGCATCGAGGCTTGCCATCTAACGCCCTTTTAGTCGCGGTTTCTCTCTAAAGTATAGCATAGTGAGAGGCGAGATCTTATCTGTCTTTACCTCGTTTTCTTTTGGCTAACAGAGGAATAATGAAGACCACGCAGCCGGCGAGGAAGATGAAGCTGCCGACCAGGCTCATCAGGTCACCGTTCGATAAACCCGAGGCGATGAACAAAAGGGCGCAGACTAAAAAGAGAATCCAGCCAGAGAGGTGGAGCTTCTTTTCCCAGTCTTTATCATCGGTAGACATGATATTCTCCTCTTCTTCTTCTTTGTCTCCAGACCATCAATGTACTGCAGCTTGTAGTTCAGAGGGCAGTTCTGGTATTGGGAAATCTGGGTATAGCTCAGGGGTTTAATGGCTTTCCTTCCTTTAGTGCGGTAACCGATGTGTTAGCTAAATTATAAGCCACCGCGGTCGACTTGTCTATTTATAGCTGTTGTTTATAGGGAACTTGATATTTCCTCTCGGATTATTTAGCATTTATATAAATGGAGAATATATCGCTTATCGTGGCCTTTAGTGCCGGGCTGCTGTCATTCCTGTCACCCTGCGTGGTGCCCTTGGTGCCGGTGTATCTGGCCAGCCTGGTTGGGCCGGAAATATTTGCCGGTAAGGCAGTCGGAATCCGTGTTCCTGTATTTTTCCACTCGCTCAGCTTCGTCATCGGTTTTTCCTTAATTTTCACCACGATGGGGGCGATTGCCGGGTTGACCGGATATGCCATCAATCCCAGTTCGGCCCTGCTGAATAGAATATCGGGCAGTCTACTGATTGCCTTGGGTCTCTTTCTGTTGGCGGCGCAGAAAATTCCGTGGTTGAATTTCGAGAGATGCCTCAGCCTTTCTCTAGGCAATACCACTGGTTACCTGCGCTCATTTGTTATCGGCGCGGCTTTTACCCTGGCCTGGACGGCCTGTGTCAGCCCGGTACTGGGAGGTATGCTGGCACTGGCCCTGAACACCGCTACCGCTTGGCACGGGGCAGGCTTGCTGGCGTTCTATTCTTTAGGACTGGGACTTCCTTTTTTGATTATCGGGGTAGCCTTCGATTTGCTGGCGCCGCTGCTTAGGTATAGCTACCGCTATTCCGGACTGATTTATATTACCAGTGGCTTACTGCTCATCGTGATGGGTATACTTGTTCTGGCGAATAAAATTACCTGGTTTTCGTCACTGGCTGGGTGAAATATTATTCTGGAGGTAACTATGGACGGACGGATTAAAACGATTTTGGTGGCTGTAGTGGCCCTGCTACTGACCTCAGGGTTGATAGTGACTGGCTGCGTCAGTTCCACACCGACTCCGCCAGCTCCGATGGAGGGTACTGAGGTGGGTAAGCTGGCCTCCGATTTTCAACTGCCGGGTCTTGACGGGCAGATGGTCGCCCTCAGTGATTTTCAGGGTAAGGCGGTGCTGCTTAATTTCTGGGCGACTTGGGACGGCCCTTCCCGGGCGGAAATGCCGTTTCTGCAGCAGGTGCATGAAGAAAAGTCTGGGGAAGTGGTCCTATTGGCGGTCAACTTCGGAGGAAGCCAGTCCGAAGTAGAGGGGTTTATGGAAAACCTTGACCTTTCCTTCCTAACGGTACTCGATACAGATGAGAGGATGGCCCAGCAGTATAACATACGCATCATTCCGACCACTTTTTTCATTGACCGAGAGGGTGTCATCCAGGACATTAAAATTGGCGCTTTTGCCAGTGAGTCGGAAATAATCGCGCAACTGGACAAGGCCATCCCGTAACCGGCCTCAATGGTGCCGGGTAGGCCTTATTAGAATACCAGCATTGACCGTTACTCTGGAGATTGCCGGCTACTTCCCTTGGCTGAACGCTTCGCTGCTCATTACCCCGGAGGTATCAGTAGGGACTACCTCCTGGGCGGCGATGGCCTCGATTATGGCCTGGTTTTTATGGCCGAGATTAGTGCACATTAACTGAGACGAGAAATCGATATAGCGCTTATCGTTGCTGTCATACATATAGACACCTTCCGCGTCCCTGATACATACCGGTTTTTTCCAGTCTTTCTGCGCTTTCCACGTGCCGTAAGTATGTTCTGCGATTGCCTTGATCTGCTCTTCTGATTTAGCTATTTCGGTTTTCTCTGTCCTCTCCTTCGGTCTTTCTTCAGGCTAGTGTTGATACGTCTGCATTATCGGCCGGTAGCGGTGTTGATATCGCCGGGTGTCGTGGCTATAGTACACTCACGCTCGCTGGCTGTCAAAGCGCTGATGAGGCTGATTACTTGATATTTCAGGTTAAATTAGTTAGCATTAGAGGAGTGTCGGGTTTGCGAAATGAGGTTAATCTCTGATTGACATAATATTAAAGGAGCGAGAGATGGAAGACGTCTTGAATGAAGCCTATGGCATAGTACAGTGTAAGGAATGCCCGTGGTATAAGTCCTGCGTTATGCCGATGCGGTTTACCGCCGAGGATATCCGCCGGCAATTGGAGTCGGCTCCGGGAGTGAATTTTACCTCGTCGGCTAACCTCAGTATGCAGAATCTATTGTCCAGTATGGCTACGGCGGCCCAGAATTCATTACTGGAAGGTTGTCCTATTTTCATTGAGCGCCTGCGTTCTAACCCTCGCCTGGCGCAGTACCTGAAAGAGATAATGCAGAACTGGGGTAAAGATGAAGAAGCGAGTTGATCGTCGTCTGGGGAGAGCGCCGTCAATAACCACCCCTGATCTTGATGAACTGTGTATCAATACCGTGCGCTTTCTGGAGGTGGACGCTGTGCAACAGGCGAACTCCGGCCATCCAGGAGTGCCTTTGGATATGATGCCGATGGCTTGCGTGTTGTGGGATCGTTTTTTGAAGTATCACCTCGGCGACCTTGGGTGGCCAGACCAGGATTGGTTTGTCCTCTCAGCCGGGCATACCTCGGCCATGCTCTATGCTTGTCTTCATCTCACCGGCTATGACCTGCCACTGGAGGAGCTCAAACAGTTTCGGCAGTGGGAAAGCCGGATATCGAGTCACCCGGAGTACGGACTGATCCCGGGAGCGGAAGTAACATCGGCCTGCCCCGTTTTGAGGCTTCATCCTCGGCGAAGGTAATTTATGAACAGCTGAAGCTGTGACCGTCCGGTATATGGTAGACAAGGCTCTG
>Ga0187827_10001944_pt1 | contig 29107 bp, 33 predicted proteins | sample ETNtaG_39_FD_167969 | JGI IMG/M metagenome (GOLD analysis project Ga0187827, IMG submission 167969) | Marine microbial and viral communities from oxygen minimum zone, Eastern Pacific Ocean - ETNP2014_SV_150_PacBio MetaG (Illumina Assembly) | ecosystem: Environmental > Aquatic > Marine > Hypoxic...
TGTAAATATAACTGCAAACGTTACTGACAACTTTGACTTGAGCGCTGGCCAGGTAATAGTTAATATCAGCGGATTCAAGAGATTCTTTAACTTTACCCTGTCAGGAAAATCTGCAGAACTCGGCCAAAACATAACTATCAATGTTACAAAAGGAGAGGTAATCAACTTTACAGTAAGGGTTAATGACACTGCCAATAATTTTCATACCAATGACACGATAATAACGGTTGCAAACAGCAATCCAGAGGCAGTTAACCTAACAATAAATTCAACAGATTTCCTGAACAGGACTAATGGGACTTTAACAGGGGCTTTTTCTTTTACTGATGCAGATAATGATGCAATAACTGCAAATGAAACGAGATGGTACAACAACAGTGTAGAATACAACCTAACATTAAATCTTACATTAATATCTGCGCAAAACACAACAAAAGGAGAAAATTGGACATTTTCTGTTAGAGTTTTTGATGGAAGCAATTGGAGCAATTGGGTTAACAGTACTAATCTGACAATAAAGAATGCTGTTCCTGGGATTAATATAACTGTAAGCAATGTAACCGTTAATGAAACACAAAAAGTGAATATAACAACAAATGCGTCAGATATAGATAATGATGAATTGACATTCACTATTAACGATTCGGCAAGATTCGGGTTAGAGGGAATTTATTTCATTTGGAATACTACGCTCACAGATAGTGGGACTTATGATATAAATATAACAGTAAATGACACTGTGGGAATAGACTCAAAGATTGTAACTGTTATTGTTTTGGACGCTTTTGACTCTGATAAGGACGGAAATCCCGATTTTAATGATACTGATGATGACAATGATGGCCAGGATGATACTGTGGATTTTTTGATAGGGAACTATACAAATATAACAGCAGATGTGCCAGCATTAAATATAACTATTAATGGCTCCAATGACTTTTCAAAATTATACGATAAAAATGTATTTATTAATATTTCAAATGGCAGTGAAACATTAGTTGAGTTTAACTTTACTTTTAATTCGACAAATAGACTAAATTTTCTTAATATAACCATTAATAAATCTACAAATGGTTCTGGTAGATTCTCTATCAAAGGCGTAGATTTAAGCGGAGAAAAAATAAAAAAGACTGTTTATATGGAAAAAATAAACTCAACTGTTAAAGGTGTTTGTATTCTGGATCAAGAAGTTGACTTCACTGAAATAAGTTCTGCCTGCAATGCCACTAATGAGGTTCTGGTTAATTGCACCGGAGTCCCTCAAAATGGCATTATTTGCACTGATTTAGGCAATAGATGGAAAATTGAAAACTTATCAAATACAGCAGGCCAGGAATCTTGCAGGGACTTGGATGGCGATGGATATGGTCTAGCATGCAATTCAGGGACTGATTGTGATGACGGTGATGCAAGCAAAAATACTGATTGTAGCACACCAAGCCCCAGCCCGTCTGGAGGCGGCGGAGGCGGAGGAGGCGGAGGCGGAGGAGGTGGTGGTTTAGCTGCAACTTCCGCAGGAACTGAAAAAATACATTTCTATCAAACAATCGCAAGCGATGAGGAAATTAAAATAAATGTAAATAGAGAAAGTATTGCATTTACAAAAACAGAATTTATTGTAAATAAAGACCTCACAAAAGTTACTGTAGCAATAAGATCATTAGATGAGGATGATGCTTCCAACACAATAGAAAATGCCTACCAATATTTTGAGGTTGATACCGATGGTATAACAGATAACGATATTGGAAATGTAAAAATTGAATTTAGCATAAATAATTCATGGTTTATTAATAATAATCTAGATGCAGAGACTGTTGTCCTAAATAGATATTCTAATGGATGGAATAAGCTAACAACTAAAAAAATAAGCGAAAGTGGAAGCAAGAATTCGTATGAAGCCACAAGCCCTGGCTTTTCATTATTTGCAATAACTGCAGAAAAGTCCAAGACTAAAAAAATAGAAAGCAAAACAATTGAAGTTGTAAATCAAACAAAAAAAACTGAGGCAAAAGCTATGGCAGCCATAACAAGGGCAGTTGCTGCAAAAGCAGAAGCAAAAACAAGCAGTTTCTTTGTCGGAATTACAATAATGATTGTGATTGTTCTTGCTGGTATATTGATATATAGTTTGATTTTTGCGTATAGAGAAAAATAAAATCAAAAATTACTAAGTTATAACAACAACCTAAGCCACTTTGATTTCTACAACATCAAAATGCCTCTTAACAATATTATTGATTGAATTTAAATTATGTCTATCTCTGCCTATTAGCATTCCTCTTGTTTTTGTATCATTTACATATATGGTAACTATGCTTTCTTCTTCCTTTATTTCTCTGACTTTAAGCGGATGGATTAGATTCTGGACAAATCTGCAAACATCATTGTTAAATTCAACTAGCCTTATCTTTTTCTTCAAAGCATTTTCAGCCCTTTTTATGTTAGAGCCTTGTTTTCCTATAGCCTTGCCCATCTCATTCTCATGCACGATAAAAAGAATGTTGTCATTTACAATACAGTCCTTTACTTTTGCCCCGGTTAGAGATTCAAAAAGGGCTATATACTTCATTACATCAGAATTGTATTTTATTCTTGCCACTTACCTAATCACCTTTTAATATAGACAAAACAGAAATAGAGTATGGTTTCTTGCATATAACTCCTAATTCATCATTAAGGTATTTTACTTTCAGGGTTTCAGTCTTGCTAAGTCCGGCATAATAGTTTAAATCATTAAGAACACTTTCAGAGCAGTTAGAGCTTATAATCACTTTTTCAACTTTGCCCAGTTTAAGGTTCTTAATAGTCCTCTCTGTACCTGTGACAAGATTTTTTGCCTTGATAAGCTTCTTTATTTCAGTTGATGTAAGTGCTTTTTTTCTTGGCATTTTTATGAAGCCTTTCTATTTTTGAAGTCCGTAACCAAATCAGGAACTCCTGTTCCAATAGGTACAGCCTGGTTGAGCATAACATTTTCAACAACAGAATTAAGATGATCAACTTCTCCAATCAATGCAGCATTTATTATATGTTTTATTGGTGTTTCAAAGCTCGCTCTTGCTAGTGCAGATGCTTTCTCGCTTACAACACCATATCTTGTAATCCCTTTTACAGATCCGGTAATGCACATTGTATCTGCTACTAACATTATGTGCCTTATGTCCACATTAAAGCCCTGGTTTTCTATCACCTTGAAAACCTCGTCAATTATCACTTGTCGTGCAGCTTCTATACCCAAAACCTGATAGATTTCAAAGATATTGTTGGTTGTTGTCCTGTAGCCATCAATACCCTCAAGCTGCAGTATTTCTGAAAGATTTGAACCAGAGGTCATAATTATATATTCATCTCCTCTCTTTACAGGCAATACCTGGTTAATGCCCTTTATACCTTTGATATGGGCATCTTTTATTTTCTCTTTTGCCTTGTATACATCATTAAGACTCTCTTCCTTACTGCGACTTTTTAATAAAATAGAATCCTTATTGTCCTTGATATTAAATCCCTTCAACTGCTTGGCAATGCTGTTAATTATTTGTGAGTTTGTTATTTCAAGGTTTTTTGATTTTTCCTTATCCAGTTTTATGTCAATTTCAGAATCAACAAGGCTTATCGAAAATTCAAGAGCAACATCGCTTAATTTTGTTTCTTTGAGGGAAAGTGCAAACTCCTTTATGCCTTTTCCTTTTGAATACGGCGCTTTAAGGTATATCTCCATTGCAGGTGTATGTAATACTTTCCTTCCATCAAGAATCTCGATGATTCTTGGTAATCCTAGTGTAACATTCATTTCCGCTACTCCTGCAAAATGGAATGTATTTAACGTCATTTGAGTACCTGGTTCCCCTATTGATTCTGCTGCTATAATGCCAACAGACTCTCCTGGATGTATTTTCGCACCATCATATTCTGATAACGCAAACTCCAGTATTTTCTTTAATTTTGCCTGGTTTGTTCCCTTGGGAAGATAATTTTGTATATCCTCCAGTATCTTTTTGGGAAGCTTGTCCTCATATTCAGCAATAAGTTTGTCCATTTTAACCAATTGTTTTTATTACCCTCTTTACATTTAGTATACCTTTTTCAGATTTTGAAACATCCATTCCGTCTTCTCCATAAGTAAACTGCACTATCTTGTTTGTAGCATCCCTTACAGTGCCATCATATCCCACTCTTAAATCCTGCAGAGCATTTGCAAGTCTCCTGTACAAATATCCGGACTTAGGGGTTCTTAATGCAGTGTCCATTAAGCTGTCTCTTCCAGTCATTGCGCCAAAAAAGAATTCTGTTGGCGTCAAACCAGCCTTAAATCTGTTGCTTATAAATCCCTTGGCTTCCGAGCTTAAATCATATTTTTTAAAAGCCGATAAGGTTCTTCCCTCAAATCCTTTTTCAATTCTTTTGCCGCGCATAGCCTGTTGTCCAACGCATGCTGCCATTTGGGCCAGGTTAAGCAAATTGCCCCTTGCACCCGATTGCGCCATAATCATTGTATGAGAATTTTTATCAGCAAAATTTGTGACTATTTCGCCAGTTTCGTTTCTTGCCTTATTCAATACCTCTAAGATTTTTAATTCAATAGTCTCTTCCAGAGTTTTTCCCGGAAACGCTTCCAGCTTATTGTCCTTGTACATGCTTATTAGCTTATCAACTTCTTTTTTCGCATTGTTAAGTGTTTCCTGTACCTTTAAACTTGCATTCTCCGGTAAGTCTGTGTCTGATACTGAGGATGTGAAACCTCTTTTCAACAAAACCATTATTCCCATCCTAAAAATTTTTCCAAGCAGGTCAATTGTAAATTTTTTTCCGTATTTCTTATGTATATTCCTCAATAACAATCCAGAACCTTCTCCAAGGTTGGCCCTGTCCATATAGCCTTCCACAAGCTTTCCGTTCTTTATTGCAACTTCCTGATCTTCCCTTGTTTTTCCTGTAAAATTGAAATCTTCTGGTATTAAAACAGAAAATACTTCTTTTCCATCAATTTTCTCTTTTCTGGGTAGCTTTGAAAAATTATCTATTCCGACTGATGCCAAAAGGTCTATTGCTTCACTCCTGCTTAGTGTCATATTTTTTGTAAGGAGATAGTTCCCAGATATAGCGTCCTGCACACAGCCAATTATGCTTAAGCCGTACCTTAAGGAAATAAGCTGTGTTTGCACTTCCATCAGTATTTCAGCTTCTGTACGAGCCTCTTCTGTTTGTGGAATGTGCAAATTCATTTCATCACCATCAAAATCAGCATTATAAGGATGACAAACTGCAGGGTTCAACCTTAGTGTTTTTCCCGGCAATACTTTAACGCGATGACACATCATGGACATTCTATGCAAACTAGGCTGCCTATTGAAAACTGCTATATCGCCATCCCTAAGATGTCTTTCAACAGTATAACCAGATTGCAATTCTTCTAATGATGTTTCTTTGGTTTCATCTGTTATTTTTTTCTTCTTTCCGTCAGGCCTTATTATGTAATTTGCGCCAGGATATTTTTTAGGCCCTCTTTCTACGAATTTCTTCAAATACTCTATATTCCACATATTAACCTTTTCAGGGACTGTAAGCTTCATAGCCACTACATCTGGAACACCAACTTCATTAATCTCAAGCATAGGGTCCGGGCTTATGACAGTTCTTGCGCAAAAATTTGTTCTCTTGCCCGCTAAATTGTGTCTTATCCTTCCTTCTTTGCTTTTTATCCTTTCTGTTATGGTCTTAAGAGGCTGACCAGACCTATGCCTTGCAGGCGGAAGCTGGGCAATCGCATTATCAAAGTATGTTGATATGTGATACTGCAGCAAATCCCATAAATCCTCAACTATAATTTCAGGAGCCCCTGCATTTATATTTTCAAATAACCTCTGATTTATTCTGACTATATCTCCAAGTTTATGCGTTAGGTCGTCCTCGCTTCTTTCCCCGCTTTCAAGAGTAATGCTGGGCCTCATTGTTACAGGAGGTATTGATAATAGAGTTAATACCATCCATTCAGGCCTTACATGTGGTACAGCCACTCCAAACAGAAGCGCATCATCATCAGATATCTTTTCAAGCCTTGCTCTTATCTCTATCGGACTTATTCTTTTCTCATTCTCGAAGAAAGTTGTTGGCTTATCCACACTAATTTTTTTCTGTCTTGCCTTGCAGTGAGGGCACTTGTTAACTGTTTTTAGAGCTGATATTATATCCTTTATTTTGTCTCTTCTTTCTTCAAGACCACGTTCTTTTTCTATCGCATCAAGAATTTCCTTGTATTTGCTTATCTTATTTTTTGGTATTAAAATCCTTCCGCAATCTCTGCAGGTTGATTTCAGAAGGGTCAGAATTATATTTGCAAATTTAACATGTATTACTGGTCTTGCCAGTTCTATGTGACCAAAATGCCCGATGCACTCTTTTAATTTTGAGCCACAGGTTTTGCATCTTAATCCCGGGTCAATAACACCTAATCTTATGTCCATTAAGCCGCCATCAACAGGGTAACCTTCCTTGTCATACAGCTCCGGAGTCACAATCTTTGCAGTGGCCATATCCCTAATCATCTTCGGTCCCAAGACAGAGAAGACGATGCTTTTTACCTGCTTGAAAATGTGAGTTTCTTCAGGTTCTATAACCTCATCTTTCTTTTTCTCTGCTTCTTTTCCTTCTTCTGACTTCCCTTTTTCTACTTTAAGTTCTGTTTCAGGTTCTTTTGTTTCTATAACTTCCTCTACTGGTTTTCCTTCCACAACTTTTTCTTTTGTTGGTGTTTCCACTATTTCCTTTGCTTCTTTGCCTGATTTCTCTTCAGCTTTCACAGATTTTTCAACCTTATCTTTTTTCTCAGCCATTTTATTTTATAATTATAAGTAAGTCTAATATTTGCTTTCCAGCTCTAATTTTTGGTATATTCCCAATGACTTAAATTCGTCAAGCATTAATTTAAATGCATAACTTATTTCTATATTGCTTATCTCAACATTCTCCTTGCATATAGGGCAATAGCTTTTTCCCTTATAGCTGTCTTTGATAGCTATCATTCCGCAGCTTTCGCATACTGGAACAATTGTTTTATCAGAGTCAAACCTTTCTTTCAAAAGCAAGGAAGCCCCATGAGCAACAAACGTATCTTTTTCCATTTCTCCCAATCTTAAGCCACCTTCTTTTGCACGACCTTCTGTTGGCTGACGGGTAAGCAATTGTATCGGACCGCGAGCTCTTGAATGTATCTTGTTGGCTACAAGATGCTTCAATTTCAGATAATACATGCTGCCTACAAAGATTTTAGCCTGCATAATTTCCCCTGTTATGCCGTTATAGAAAGTTTCTACACCATTTTCCCTGAATCCTAATGATTTTAATTCCTCTCTTAGCTTTTCTTCTGGTTCTGCATCAAATGTTGTTCCATTGATATTTCTTCCAGCCAAAGCTCCTACTTTTCCACCAAGAATTTCTATTAAATGGCTGATAGTCATTCTTGAAGGTATGCCATGAGGAGAGAATATCAAATCAGGTTTTATTCCAGATGCAGAAAAAGGTATATCTTCTTCCGGGACTATTAATCCAACTACCCCTTTCTGGCCATGCCTGCTGGTAAACTTGTCCCCTATCTCAGGAACTCTTTCATCCCTTAATCTTACCTGCACTAATCTGTTGCCTTCCTCATTCTCAGTTAACAAAATAAAATCAACAATCCCGTGTTCGCCATGTTTCATAGCCATAGAACTTTCTCTTCTGGTTCCAGCAGCCAGATTGTATTCTTCCAAGGAACTTAAAAATCTAGGCGGACTGGTTTTCCCAATAACAACATCACCCTCAGCAACTTGAGCCTCAGGATAAATTATGCCGTCTTGTTCTAAAAACTTGTAATCATGTTCGCTTTTATAGCCCTTGACATCTTTGTCAGGTATGCATATTTGGTCAATTAAACCACCTGAATAGCGAAGTTCCTCTGAAATTGAAGGCCTGTAATAAGTGCTTCTTCCAAAACCTCTTTCTATGGAAGCTTTGTTTAATACTATTGCATCTTCCATATTATAACCTTTATAGCTCATTACAGCTACAACAATATTCTGTCCAGCAGGATGTTTGCTATAATCACTTATGTCATGCATAATTGACTTTATTATTGGTTCCTGAGGATAATGCAATAAATTAACATCCATATCCATTCTGACAGCAAAGTTTGATGCGTACAAGCCTAAAGCCTGCTTTTGATTTTTAGAACCAGCATTGACTCTTGTAGACTGGTTGAAGTTTCCATATGGTACAAGCGAGGTTGTCAGACCGAACATTCCTAAAGGTGTAACTTCCAGATGTGTATGTTCTGGAGTAAGGTCCTTTTCAAAGAAAGCTACTAAACTATTTTCCTCCTCACCCGCATCTAAATATTCTATAATGCCCTGCTTAATCAGATCACTCCATGATATTTCATTTTTTTCCAGCTGCTTCAGGTGTTTTTCTGTCAATAATGGTTGACCTTCTTTTACTACTATCAACGGCCTTCTAGCTCTTCCTTTAGAAGTTTCCACAAAAATTTCATCTGCCTTCTTATTATAGTATACATTAAGGTTAGAGTCTATATTGCCCGCTCTCCTTCCCTCCTTAACACTAGCAACAAAACTATTTGCATCGTCAACAGCTCCCATAAATTTGCTATTTAGATATACTTCTATCATTTTGTCCTATTATTTTACCACTTTTAAGCCGAGATTTTTCAATTGCTTAACTACTTCATCCTCATTGGATTCCTTTGAAATGGAGCATAGCAATGAAAGATTTTTTCTTAAACCAATATTGGTTCCTTCTGGAGTTTCGATAGGGCATAATCTCCCCAAGTGAGTACTGTGCAATTCGCGGGCTTCAAAATTTTCTTGGCTCGCGCTTAACGGGCTTACAACACGCTGTAAGTGGGATAGCATTTCCAGATAATTCAGTCTTTGGACTCTTTGGCTAATGCCTTTCCTGCCGCTAACCCATTTTCCTGTCGCCATGGATGAATAGATCCTTTGCGTAAGCAGTTTGTCCCTTATCAGATTTTTTATTGTAGGGAACTTACCGCGCTTGACCATCCTCTGAAAATTATACAATAAATCGCCAATAAGCACCTTTAGGTTAAGCCTCAACAAATCTGCAAGCAAATCTCCGCTTAGCTTTAGCTTTTTGTTCATATAATGGTCCTTGTCATCCACATCAAGTTCTCCTCTTGATACTCTCAAAAATCGCTTAATCATCTTGCACAAGTTGTAGGCCTTAAAAATTCTGTCTTCCTTTTTTATGCCAAGGTGAGGCATAAGATATTTATCAAGTATTTCGCTCATTCTTTCTACCCTCACATCCTTTGATTGGGTAACGCCTATTCTCTTTGCAATGTAATCAAGAGCTTCTTCCTCTGTTTTAATGCTCGCAAACTCGATTAGATTAATGAGGACTTCATCGTACTGCTTTTCGGCTGAAATGAATTTAGTAATCTCTTCATCTTTAAGGAAACCAAGAGCTTTTATTACAACAATAATTGGAATTTTTTTAACTCTGGTAAACGTCAAATAGAAAATACCATTCTTAGGCCTCTCCATAGTATGAGGTATTTTAAATGAGCCATATTCAGAAAATAACTTCCCAACATACTCTGATGTGCCTGACGCATGTTTTTCAATAAGGAATTTGTTAGATGCTAAGTCTTCAATTGTTATAAGGACTTTCTCTGTGCCATTAATTATAAAGTAGCCTCCGGGCTCGTTAGGGTCTTCTCCTTTTTCTATCATCTCCTCTCTGCTTAACTTATTGAGATGACACAACTTGCTTTTCAGCATAATTGGTATATTGCCTATTTGGGTCACAAAACTTTCCCTTTGAACACCGTTAATATGAGCACTAACCTCAATGTAAGTAGGCGCAGAATAAGTCAACTTTCTTAACCTGGCTTCAACAGGAAATATATTTCTCTTGCTTCCATCAGCTTCGGTAATTTCCGGCTTTACGCTCCAAATTTTATCCAACCTTATCTTAAATTCATCTATGTTATGTGGAATAATTGTAGGTATAATTTCTTTGTTCTCTTCAATAATGTTGTTTAATTGCTTCTCCATAAAGTCATTATAGGATCCTATGTCTGAATCTACAAAACTCTGCTCATCAAAATATTTTTTTATTAGGGTTTTTCCGTATTTATACATCAATTACCACCCTGTAAAATATTGCTTCAGATGCTGTCTGGCTTTTTCTTATGATTTTTATTACATCTCCTGGCTTGGTATTTAATGAGATTATTGCTGGGTCTGTTTTTGCTATTTTCGGGAGCTCCATTATAGAAATATTGTAGTTCTCCAGCAATTTTTCTTTTTGTACATCACTTAGCTTTGAATGCTTTGGTATCAAACTATGTTTATCAAGTTTAAATTTTTTCTTCATACTTACACTAAATCCTCACATAAACTTTTTTAGATAGTAATGGGCCGGACGAGACATTCAAATCCTGAGTCTTGCAAGACTCTGGGATATTCGAACTCGCGACCACCTGATGTCTTATGACACAACCTGACTACACAATAAAAGTCAGATGCTCTACCAGGCTGAGCTACCGGCCCAGGATTATAAACGCCCTGGCCGGGACTTTCAAGCCATAAATTTTTAAAATTTAATCGGCATTTGAACCCAGGTCGAAGCCGGACTACCGAATAAAGCCAGGTTTATTCGTCGACAGGGCTTCATGATAGGCCAGACTACACCACCAGGGCATTTTTTGTTATAGCGGCATAGATAACCCTTCTTTAACTAAAATAAGCCCAAAATTATAGCCTTTTGTCTAAAGAAGGATTATTGTACATTTTATTTAGATTTACTTCATTATTTATAAAGTTTACTAATTTTTATAGCTATTTTATAGTAACACATCTCTTTAAAACTATTTTACAAGAACTAGTAATTACTTGGGCAAAGCTAGTATATAACATTTTCGTTACTTAAAAAATCATTTAGAAAGATATATAAATGGAGCATAGGTCTCTAAACATCATGTATAGGAAACCCGGTAATAAGAAGAAAGACAAGAAAAAAGACAATCTTACTGATGAAGAAAGGCAGCAGCAGGAGATAAGCAGAATTAAATTACCTAGAGGCAATCAGACTTTAGGGATCCTCGAACAAAGATTGGGAGCTTCAAGAGTGAGGGTAAGATGTTTAGACGGAAAAACAAGAATTTGCAGGATTCCTGGAAGATTAAAAAGAAGATTATGGGTAAGGGAAAACGACATTCTTATTGCAGAGCCATGGGAATTCTCAGGAGACAGTAAAGGGGATATTTTGTACAAATACACCCCAACACAAGTCGTTTTCTTAAAGAAGAAAGGCTATTTAAAGAAAATTGAAATGGAAGAGTTTTAAAATTATTTTCAAAAATTTCTTTTACTACTCCAGAATAGAAATGTTTAAATATGAGATGTATTTAATTCTAAAATAATATGGATGATAAGTTTACAGCATTTGTTATGTATATTGTATTGTTGATCACATTTCTCGGACTAATAAACATGATTTTTAACTTGCGTGGATTTGTTTTTATTGCAGAATTTTTGATTTTACTGGCACTTTTACTTGTGGCAATTATCTCAGCTGCAGGTATTACTACTGACTCAAGATGGGCTTGGATGCTGCTTAAGATATTTTTTATCTTTGTGTTTTTAGATATGGTTTTAATTGACGCAATCACAAGTACAGAAGCACCATATTATTTACTTTTACTTGTTGTAGTTGTTGTAGGATTTTTTATTTCTTTTTTTAATGTAGGGAAACCAAAAACTGAAGAAGTCGTTGAAAAAAAAGTTGAAAAGACATTCGAGCCTGGAAAATATATAGCAAGCAAAACCGGAGCAAAGTTTCATGCACCCAAATGCGACTGGGCAAAAAGAGTCAAGAAAAAGAATGCTGTTTGGTTTGATTCTAAAGAAGAGGCCAAGAAAGCCGGCTATAAAGCTGATAGCTGTGTTAAGTAATTACTTCTTCCACAAATAAATTATTAATCCAGCAACACCTATAGTCACAAAGCTGTCTGCTAAATTGAATACAGGCCATATTCTGAAGTCAAGGAAATCTATTACAAATCCGTAAGAAATTCTGTCAATTAAGTTGCCAATTGTGCCTCCAAGAATAAAGCCAACAATAATCTGCAATAATGTTTCTTTGTCCTTAATTCTGTCGAAATAATAAAAAATAACTCCAATAACAATTATGGAAATAAAAATCAATATCCATTGTTGATTTTGCAAGATTCCAAATCCAGCTCCGAAGTTATGCGTATATGTTAAATGGAAGATATTTTTTATTATAGATAAGCTTTCATTCAATTTAAAATTAATTTTTATTAAAAATTTAGTAATTTGATCAAGTAAAATAATAATTAATGCTGTTGAGAATATAATTATATATTTGTTTTTCATAATCTAAGAATAAAAGAATGAATATATAAAGATTTTTAATAATACCTTCTCCTTTTGCCTTGTTCTTCTCCTCTTGCAATTGCCTCTAAGTTAGCTAACCTCTGGTTTAAGCTATCAATTGAAGCCCTTAAAGCATCTAATTTGCTTGATATTATCTCAAGGTTCTTGGATTCCAAATCCTGTTGAGGCGTATAACTTGGTGGCTGTGGTTGGAATTGTGGTTGTGAGGGATATGAAGGTGGTGGCATTGAAGGTCCCTGAGTTGGATAACTTGGGCTAGGTTGTTGTCCTAAACCCTGACCCCTAGGCTCTGACCCTAAACCAGGTGAAGGTCCTAAACCAGTGCCGGGAGCATCACCAAACTCATTGCCAAAAGCCAGGTTTTCTTTCTCTCCCAGACCCACATCTGCAAACTCGTCCTTTTTCTTCCAGAACATGATTTTATCAAGAATACCCATGCAGCACCTCTTTTTATTTATCTTTTGTTTACTTGTTTAAATATTTTCGCTTTCATAAACCACAAAACTCTCTACCTTTTCCTTTGTTTTGTAAAGAATCTTTTTTCCAATATCTTTAATAAAAGATAAAGGAATTATTTTTACAGTTTTGAATAATGCAGTCTCAGGATAAACCATTATATTGCCTTTTTTGAATTCTGAAAAGAAAAATAAGGGATTTTTAGAGCTTAAAATGTTATTAGCCAGTACAACGCCAAATAAAGATGCTTTTTCCATTGAATCAACATCTGATTTTAATGCTGAGATCACATAATCATTTGTAACTATTTCATCCCAAATTTCTATTTCATCTAAATTTAATATTATATCGAGATCAAAAATCATAAGTTTATAGCTGTCTCCTAGAATTTTTTCATAATCTTCATTTCTTAAATAAGAAGAATAATCTTCTAACTGCTCATTTGTCAGGAAGTTGGTTTCTTCATTGAGCAATAATCCGGTAACAACCTCCTTGTCATCCACTAAGAGCACCTTTTTTTCCAAGATAGCAAAGTTTTCCTTCAAATCCATAACATCTTCATAGATAAAGTAAGTATTTGCTGCAATAAGCAAGAAAATTATTATGCCCACATAGAATAATAACTTAAACACTTTCTTGAAAATAGCCCACGCAAAAACAACGATAAGGGCAACAATTACGATTGTTATTATTTGTTCTAATGTCATTTTGTTTTTTATTAATTGTCTCTATTTAAATATGTTGATTTTATTTTTTGATTATTATTTTTTATTGTATTTTTGTATTGTTTTTAGTATTATTAATCTTTGGAATTTGAGAATTTTGTTTTAGAAATATACTGATATAATAATTACACATCTTATTTATTGGACATTGTTTACACAATGGAATTTTTTTACAAATATTCTTGCCCAGCTCAACCAATAAAGCATGGTATTCATTGAATAATTTTTCATTGTTATTCGAATTTTTCATAAATAAATCTTGTAACTCATCATAGTTATTTTCTTTAAAACTAACCCTGTTCATTATCCTTTTTGTATAAGCATCAATCACGAAAATTGGTTTCTTAGCAGCATAAAGAATCATAGAATCAGCAGTTTCAGGTCCAATGCCATTAATACTCAATAATTCATTTCTTATTTTTTCAACATTATTGTTTTTAAAAAATAAACCAACATTGCTATTATAATTTTTAAATAAAAAAGAACAAAAGTTTTTCAGTTTCTTTGCTTTTTGATTATGATAGCCAGAGCTTTTAATTATTTCCGCTAACTTTTTATTATTTATTTTTAAAATTTTGTTGATATTAATTAAATTATTTTTATTTAAGTTAATTATTGCCTTCTCTACATTCTTCCAGCTTGTGTTTTGCGTCAGAATTGCGCCAAAGCATATCTCAAGTTTTTGTTTTTCATTTAATTTAATATTTTTATGATACTTTGGAATATTCCCAGTTTTTGTTACAGGCCACCAATGCTGCGAACCAAAATGAGAATATAGACTATCATAAATTGACTTTATCATAATAAACTGGTCAGAAAACAAAGTTTATTATTTTTTCTCTTTGTTATATTGATTGTATAATATTCATATTATCCAAAAATTTTCGCTTCCCTAAATAATTTAAAATCATTCTCGTTACTAATGAACTAAATTGATTAATTACCCCTTTCCCTTTTAGTGGATAAGAAAGAGGTATAATTGCAATGCCCTTATCCCTTAATACCCGTTCTAATAGATAAGGGTATTGACTCTTAAATAAATGCCGCTTGACAGGATACTGCAAATTTTGTTTTAACGTTTTTAGGGCTTCTGAATCAACTTTTCTAACACTCTGCTCTAGATTGTTTTCAGGATTTAAATTATTGTATAATTGTTCAAGCTCTTCTGATATTCCTCTATCTCTGTTTAACTGAGGATCTTTTGATATTTCTTTATATTTATTTAACCAAGGAAAGCCAATTTTGTAAACTTCCTTAAAAACATCATAAATATCTGCAGATTTTACAAAATCAGCAAATGAATTAATATCATCTTCTCTAAGTTTCCGAGTAGCTGCTCCCCATACAATAATCTTATTCAGTCCTAAATCAATTTCATCTGGAGGGGCTTCAACTAAACCACAATAAGCAGAAGTTATTAAAGGATAGTTGCCGCCAGTCACTCTAAGTATTAGTTCCAACATTAAATCTTTTGGAGGTTCTGATCTTTTCAGGTATTCTATGCTTTCCATATTAACAATCAATAAAATTTACTCCTTTATAAATCTCTCTATCTTTGTTACTTGGAAGTAATAATTATTTCTTACCAACTTCCTTTATAACATTCTCAATAATCAGGTTGCCATGTACAGTTAATAAGCTCTCTGGATTAAACTGTATGCCTTCTACAAAGCACTCTTTGTGCCTTACTCCCATGACAATATCATTTTCGCTTCTTGCAGAGACTTCCAGGCTGTATGGAACATCTGATGTTGTCAAAGAATTATATAGGCCAGCAGCAAAAGGGTTGTCTAATTTTTTAAATATGGTTTTATCATCATGACTTATCTTAATTATTTTCCCAGGATTAATTACAGTGCCACTGTTAACTTTGCCTTCAAACGCTTCTATAATACATTCATACCCAAAACCAATGCCGAAAATAGATATTTGTCCCTGATAGGCTCTTATAACATCAACAGAATTTCCAGCATCGTTCCCATAACCCGAGATAACAATCAGCTTTGGCTTGAATTTTTTTATTACCGCATCAATTATTTTCATATCAGTATCATTGCTATAAACCAAAACCTCACAGTCTTTTTTTTCAAATTCATCAACCAGGTTATATGTGGACAAACCAGAGTTATCTATGAAAAGGACTTTCATTTTATACCACCAGACCTTAATGCATCCAGAAGTTTTATTGCTTTTTTGTTGCTTGCCTTAAACTCATCATTATCATTGCTGTTGTGGAAAATCCTGCAACTTGTTCTAAGGTATGCTTTGTCTTTCTTTATCCTTATTGGCTCTGTTGCAATGCTTTGAAGATCTTTATTTGGAGTTACACACAGGAAAGAACCTGAGCAAAAACCTCTTTTTCCTTTCTCTGTTTTTCCAAGCAGCTGTACAGATTTTTCTTTAGGTACCCCATTTGTCACAGCAGGATTAATTACTTCCATATAGGCATGCAAAGCATCCAAATTTTCATTTAAAGTCCCCTTAATATTAGAAGTAAGGTTTTGGGATTCATCTTGTTTATTAACAACAAGCATTTTATCAACATACCTTGTTCCTAGCTTAGAAATACGTGCAACATCATTTCTTGCAGCATCCACAATCATTATATTATGTGCAATATCGTTTTCATCAACTTTCAGCAATGCCTCATATTTGTTATCACTGTCTTTCTCTATTTCATCTTTTACCTTGCCCCTGGGTCTTGCAGTTGTGGATATTTCTAACTCAATTATTTCACTATTGACAGTTAAATTTGCTTTTGCTTCTGAACCAATAGTTACGCCTAAACCATCATTGATAAAGAATGCATTATTTAACTGGGCAAATACGTCAAGAGGCTCTGCATTATATGTAGTTATTGTTGTTCTTGAAGGGCTTTCATATAAAATACTGCTATTGAGTATATGCTTCTTTAAACTTTTCATTGCTCCAAGAAACTCTTCATTGTTCATATCATAGCTTAATTTAAGTTGTTTTTTCTTTGGCTTTTTTCCTTTTAGAGCTTTTTTAGAAATAAGCTTTTCATAGCTGTTTATTGTTTTGTTGCATTCAGTGTAAGTTTTTTCATTACTCTTGTCTGTTATTAGTGCATTTGCCACAAAATATGTTTTCTTTGTTTTGTGATTGACTATAAACATATTATCAACAAAATAAAGTATGTAATCAGGATCCTTAAGCAAATCTTCTCTTTCATCATCTTGATTAGCAAAATCATAAGAAATAATGCCCACTAATCCGCAATATTGTAGCAATTTTGCAGTTGGCTTGAATTTAAAAGCAATTTTCCTTATTATGTCAAAATGTGTTTTTAGCTTAAGTTTTTCCTGCTCTGAAACATCTCTTTTTGCAGGTGTTAATTTACCAATTATTTTTCCTTTGCTATAGACAGCTTTATCGCAAAACTTGAAGTCTTTTTTGATAAAATCCAGGAATTTTTTTCCCAGAGCGTTTAAGGCTGTTATCTCAAAATCAATGCCTTTTCCTGTAACTTTCAGGCACGGGTTAACAGTTCCAAAACTCTTTTCATTATTTTCCAGAAATATAGAATTCTTCTTTTTTCCATAATCTGAGAGCTTTGCAAAGTACTCTAAAGCATTTATTTCTTCATCAATTTCCTTGTATACAGGAACTATATTGCCTATTTTGGCCTGTTTTACTGACTCTAACAAAAAAATTCCCCCAAAATTTACTGAGATGAATTACTACTCATTTAAATTCTTTATTATTATTGCTATTGACAAATAAGCAGATTTAGAGCTTTTTAAAGGAAAAAAAAGGTTATTTTTATTAGTTTTATATTTTTATTAATTATCTTGTTGTTTTATTAGTTTTAAAGATTAAATATTTATTAAAATAATGTATAAAACCTAATTTGTCCTTTAATTGTCAGATAGAGCACTATTAATAGCCAAAATAAGCAAAGAACAAAAACAATGGAAGTTAATTATTTTCAATATTGAAGATTAATGGATTTTAAAGTGGATGAGAAAGCTTTAAATCTTTAAGCATTTTATTAACAATGATAACTCATGATCGAAGACTTAATTGAAGAATCGTTCCCTTCTTTATCGAAAAAGCCAGAAGATTTAAGTTGGGAAGAAGTTAGGAGACGACTATAGAGAACGTAATAGAAAATCTCGAGAACTTTATTTTGTAAGAGCGAATAGAGAATCTGATAGATTAAATGAAGTTTATAAAAGATTAAATGATGTCGCAGCAAAAAAATTATGTCAGAACTCTTACCCCTTACTAAAAAGTAGATCTAGAATTATTTTTGTATGGTGTAAATAATAGAGTTTTTATTAAAAGAGGTAATTATTATATCGAAGCAGATCCTCATTATTGGGACTCATGGGGGCAACCTATAATTGAAGTCGAATTTAGTCCAACAGCAAGATATGGGCCAATTGGACCACATAATTTAGGATCTCAATTCCTTTTCTTATATTACAAACAATTAGACGGGTGGAATAATTCTGAAACATTAAGACATTATGAATTATCTCAAAGGTTAGATTCTACATTGAAACGCTTTTGTCACTTAGTCGATTCTGCAGAAAGAGACTCAGAAGAATATGTTAGAATCACTGGTATGGCAGTACCAGAAATAATGAAAAAGTTTAATTTTTTATATCATGTTGTTACTAAAGGTTTGGGAAGGGTCGATCAACAGTCGTCATACAACAAATTGGTCGTTGAAATCTTAGACCCATATACACTTAATTTTAGGGAAAAAGAAGAATTGCCACTTTCACAAGCAGTTATACAAGATTTGAAGAGAGTGCAAAGACATTTCGGGGGAATCAAATTTATTCGTCCTTAATACCTGCTGCCGCCTCTTTGTGTTTTTCATAATGACTCAGAACGTCGCATAAAAGCATCCGTTGTATTCAATCATCAAAAGAATTTATTTCTTCACTTTCTCTAACACACTTATAATAGTCCATATTTGGGATCTTGTGTATGATTGCAGATTTACATCATCTGCAAGTTCTTCAAGTTCGTTTAAAGCTTTGCTGACTTTAATAGAAATTTCTAAATTATTATTAAGAACTTCAATTACCTTTTCTATTCTCATTCTTACATTTTTTGGCACAGTAATGTCATCCTTTAATTCAGCTAGTACTGGTTCTATGCTCTCAAATTCTTTATGCTCCATTTTTAACTTAATCTTGACCCATCTCCTTCATAACTTCATCCTGTAATTTAGAAGCTTTTTCTCTTAGCTGAGCTTCTTGCTTTTCCATGTTTTTTATTCTTAATTCCATAACCTCTTTTTTGGAGCTTAAGTCTTTCTTAAGATCATCTTTTTTTGATAATACCATTATGTTGCCTACAATTTTATATGCTTCATCAACATTTTCCAGTTCTTTTAATGCTGATTCAATTTCTACTTGTTGCAGCTGAAACTGCTGCTTTTGCATTAATAGATTTTGCATGCTTTGCTCCAGCATCTGCAATTGACTTAGCTTCTTTTCCGATTCTTTAGAAACCTCTGCCATTTTTATCTTGCCTTCACCTTTGTAGGAACACTTCTTGGTTTAAAAAGCATCTTGCTGCCGCAATAAGGGCACCTGATTTTTTTTCTCAGATAATCCTGGGAAACTTTTTTATTACATTGAAAACATTTGTATTCTACCATTTTATAATACCCCTTCAGTTTTGTCGAAAGGCTTTTGCCTTTCTTCCAGATTAGCCTTAGGTAATCTTTCTAACTCTTCAGTTTTATCCACATTTTTCTTTTCTTCTGCAGATAGGCTATCTTCAGCAGGAGTTTCCTCAACACCTACTAATTTTGCAACAGAATACGCTTTACCGGTAAACTTTGAATTGCATTTTCTGCAGTGCCATATTCCTGCTGCTATACGCTTGACTTTTAAATGATTGCAGTAAGGGCATCTATGCTTTTTTCTTTGCTCTGCCTCTATTTTAGCAAACTTATGTTTTGGCTTAGAGCCATACCTTGCTCCAAACCTTTTTGCAGAACCCAATTTCTCTACTTTTGTTTTTACCATTCTAAATCAAATGGGGCTGCCCGGACTTTCACAGCCCCAGTAGCATGAAATGCTTCTGAAAACAGGACTTTTTGAACCGGGGTCGTCTGGTCCCAAACCAGAAAGGCTAGCCAAGTTACCCCACAGCCCCATAAATTACGAGTATTTTCCTAAATAGGATTAATCTTTTGTTTTTAAATGTATCGTTAAAGTTTATTTTAGCAGCAATGTATAACAATCTTTTTGTGGCTCGCAAACTCGCGTACGTTTTCATAACAAAAACGTCGTTCGGAAAAGCAGATGCTGGAAAACCTAAGGAAATTCTCAAAGACAATGTCACATTTCCCTGACGGCAGGATTGATTACCATAATGCAGAAAAAGCATTTGTAATAACGTGCTTTGCAAGGTTCAATGATGAAATCCTCTTGCTAAAAAGAAGCAATAAGGTATGGACCTACAGGAACAAGTGGAATGTTGTTGCAGGCTACTTTGATGAGATAAAGCCCATAAAACAAAAGGCACTGGAAGAGTTATATGAAGAAACAAAAATAACAAAAGACAAGGTAAAAAAAAATAAGAATTACAGAGCCTTTTGAGTTCCATGACAAAAGCATAAAAACCACTTTCATAGTGCATCCTGTACTAATGGAATTAAAGGAAAAGCCAAAAATCAGATTAGACTTCGAGCACACAGAATCAAGATGGGTAAAGAAAAAGGACCTAAGTAAATATGACGCAGTCCCAAACATGCTGGAAGGCGCAAAAAGGGCCTTAAAATAGCATTCTAAAATATATTTTCTAAAATATAATCAATCAGCAACCTTTTTAAATCATTACTAGGCTAAAACATCCCCCAAAAAAAGGTGATAGTCATGGGTTATGAAGAAAATAAGGTTGACAAGGCATTAAACTTTTTAGGCATGTACTCTAGCTTTGAAGAGATAAAAGACAATCTAAGCCTTGATGAAAAAGAATTTAATGAATTAAAAACAAGGGCAAAGCAAAGATACGGCAAGGAAGTTTTTAGCAACTAAACCTCTACTTTAATTTCTGCTTTTTCCAATCCAGCATCCTTCCTTAACACTTCTGCCTTATCTGTTTTCTCCCAGGTAAAGTCAGGGTCATTTCTTCCAAAATGGCCATAAGAAGCTGTTTTTTTGTATATAGGCCTTAACAAATCAAGTGTTTCAACAATCCATTTAGGTGTTAATTTGAAATTCTTTTTAACCAGCTCAACAATTTTCTCTTCAGGAATTTTATTTGTGCCAAATGTATCAACATTGATAGAAGTTGGCTCAGCAACGCCAATTGCATAGCTAAGCTGCACCTCGCATTTATCTGCTAAACCCGCTGCTACAATATTTTTAGCAACATACCTTGCTGCATATGTGCCTGACCTGTCAACTTTGCTTGGATCTTTACCAGAAAAACAACCGCCACCATGCCTTCCAATGCCCCCGTAGGTATCGACAATTATCTTCCTTCCTGTAACTCCTGTGTCTCCTTCAGGGCCTCCAATTACAAACTTTCCAGTGGCATTTATGTGTATTTTTGTTTTTTCATCTAAAAATTTTCCACAAATAGGTTTTATAACATGTTCGATTATCTGTTGTTTTAATTCAACTTCAGGTATATGATCTGTATGCTGTTGGGCTATAACAACTGCATTCAGTCTTTTTGGTTTGCTGTCATGATATTCCACGCTGACCTGGCTTTTTCCATCAGGCCCTAGACCTTTGACAATACCTTCTTTTCTTACATATGCAAGCCTTCTTGTTAATTTGTGGGCCAGCATTATTGGAAAAGGCATAAGTTCTGGTGTTTCATTAGTTGCAAAGCCGTACATCATTCCTTGATCGCCTGCGCCTTGTTCTTTATCAGTTTTTTCATTCACTCCTTGCGCAATATCCGGGCTTTGGCCGTGTATGCTTACCCAGACACCAGCATCCTCGCAGTCAATCCCAAATTCAGGATTTGTATAGCCAATCTCCCTTAATGTGCTTCTGACAATCTTTGGTACATTTGCCCATCCTTTTGTAGTTACCTCGCCTGCAATATGGACTGTTCCGGTTGTTGTTAGACTTTCAACAGCAACTCTGCTTTTTGGGTCCTGCGCTATTAAGTCGTCCACTATAGCATCGCTAATCTGGTCGCATAGTTTATCCGGATGGCCTTCAGTTACACTTTCAGATGTATAATATTCTATTTTTACCATTTTTAAATCACCTTGTTTATTCTTATAAAAAATACATTATGGTCTCAATTATTTAAAGTTATTATAAAAAGATTACTGACAAAAATATTCCGAAAGGAATAAATAGTATTGCTGGTTTCCTTATTATATGCCCTATGAACTGAGTGAAATCAAAAAGATTAGGAAAAGCCTTGGCTTAACACAGACAGGCCTGTCTAAAAGAGCAAATGTAAGCCAAAGCTTAATTGCAAAAATAGAGTCTGGAAAAATAGATCCTACCTTTACAAAAACAAAGAAGATTTTTGAGACTTTGAATGATTTAGGAAATAAGGAGGAAATAAAAGCAGAAGAGTTAATGAATAAAAAAATTATCAATGTTACTCCCAGCAACAATATCAAAGAGTCCATAAATAAAATGAAAAAATTCGGGATTTCCCAAATGCCTGTAATAGATAATCACAAAGTGGTTGGCCTGGTATCCGAATCAACTTTACTGGATGCATTAATGGGCAAAAAAGACAAAAAAATATCAGATATAATGGAAGAAAGCCCTCCAATAATCTCAAAAACAGCTTCCATACAGATAATTTCAAATCTTTTAAGGCACTATCCAATGATCCTGGTTTCTGAAAGCGGCAAGTTAATTGGCTTGGTAACAAAGGCTGATTTACTTGCTAAATTGTATAAAAGTTAGTTTAACTCAACTCTTTTAACTTACCAAACCTATACATCTTATCTGCAACAACAATAACATCAAAATTCCTTAAATTTTGTTGCAAAAAAGGGCTTAGAAGTTCTTCTTTTATTACATCATTCCCTTCTGTGACTAAGTTAAAGGATGGCTGCACTATCAAATTTTTTCCTTTCCATTTGCCTGTTAAATAGGCCTTAAAGATCTCTGTTCTTGGACCTTCCCGAATAGAAACAGCAGGATGCTCGTGTCCAATGATTATTATTTTTGATTTTTTTAATAAATCTTTATCTGGAATTTTATCTCCATGCATTACAAGGATTTTGTTTTTTAATTCTTTTTTATTTATTATTTTTAATTTTTTTATTGTTTTTTCAATTCTATTGTTAATTTTGATTTTTTTAATTGTTTTTTTATTGTTTTTTGTTTTTAATGGAACTTTTGTTATTGTTTTTTTATTTATTGTACTAATTAAATAATGCTCAACGACTTTAACATTCCTTTTCTTTGCTATAGGGCCCAAAATTGTATCATGGTTGCCCTTAATCAATATAATTTCTTTGCAATACTGCCTGAAATAATCAAACAATTTTAGAGTATGACGCCATTCCTGATCAGAAATAGTACCGAATTCCTGCTTTATGTCCCCATTCACTATTATTCTCTCAATTTTTTTAGTCTTTAATTTTTTAAAAATATTATCTAATCTTTTAATTATCTCTGGAAATTGGAATCTTGGTACCATTAAGCCCTGTTTATTCAATGCCTCTTCATAACCAATATGGAAATCTGTAACTATTAAAGTTCCATTGGTATAAATTGCCAAGTCTATCAGCTCTATATTATTAAAAATCTTCATAGAAACAGGTATTTTCTAAAGATATAAATAACTTATTAAGAAAAAAAATAAAAAAAGAAAAAAGGGTTTTTACTCGTTTTGTCCTAAGGACCATATATCCTTTAATCCAACAACTACTGTTGCAGGGACAACAAAGGCTAGGACATTCTCAAATATACCTTGTAGGTATGGCCCAATAACTTGTACTCCACCTAGAGTTCCTGACGCACCGCCAGCAAATGCAGCTATGATCAGAACTGTTGCTACAATCATAAACTCTTTGGTTTCTTTACCAGTCACATTTATGAATCCTGCTATCAAACCCAGTACAACTAACAAAGATGTTAGCCAAACTGCGGCTGTTCCTAATGTAGCTGATGGTACAAGACCAAGTACAACTGCAATTATTACTCCGCCGATAAAGGAGTAATGGCCGATTTTTTGTTCCATTCGGTTTTTCACCTCCGTGGTTCTTTATCTATCATAAATGCCTGATTATAGGCATTGATAATCAATAATAGCATAGCAACTATATAAACTTTTCGGTTATTGATAATCAATAATAGTAATCTTTATATATAACCAACATTTGCATGTTCTTTATAAACGTGCTATGGATAAGCTACGATGTTTAACTCGGAAATTGAGAAGAAAATTATAGATTTTATTAAGAAAGGTCCTTTAGGGGTTACTTCTTCTGATATTGCTAGCTACCTTAGTCTTAACAGAATGACTATAACTAAGTATTTAGCAATTATCAAAGAAAAGGCTTTAATTGACTTTAAACAGTTTGGAATGGCTAAATTGTGGTACATTCCTGTAAATCTAAGTAAAGAGAGCTTTTTGACTAAAATAATGGCTAATATCTCCCTTAATATGCCTCAAGATGAGTTTAAAACCATTTCTGAAAAAGCAGGAATAAGCATTGGAGAAGAGATTAATCAGATGTACTTGAATTTTTATGATGTTAAAAAGTTAAGCTTTAACCAAATTTCAGATACTTATGCAGATATTGGAAAAAAACTTGGCGGAGATCTCAAAATAAAGTTAGCAAATGAAAAAATTTCTGTTGAGATTGCAAAGTCACCTTTTGGAAAAAATGATACTTGGGCAATGAACAAAATCTTAAGTGTAGTTTTTGCAAAAATTGCATCTTTAAACCTGGGCTATGCACGTGCTGTTGTCTCAGAGCCAAAGGACCAGAATGTAGTTATTGATGTTTATTTGAAGAGGGAAGATAAATAATTCTAATAACAAAAACATAAACTTATTATATACTAATTTTTAAAACAATATTATGAAAAAGAGGTGCTTAGTAGGCAGAAGAGGATATTTTTTTCTTATTGACTCCATAATTGCTTTAGGGGTCCTTGCAGTCGGAACATTCCTGATATTTACATTATATGCAAACGTTCCATCAAAAGAGGAACCAACAATTCTGTCAGATGATATAATGGATTTTTTTGCAAATAATAAAATCAAAGATGTTGATAATGCTTATGCTGGTTTAGGTGGTACTCTATGGGAGACTGAAGGACAGGCAGGAGGATTGTGTCCTGGAGAAGAATTAACAGCCAATGCAGAAAATACTTTATTGCAGCAGGTAGCAGAGTTTTATGAAAAAAGTCAAGGAGCTGGAGGCAATTCTTGTTACTTCAATCTAGATAACAATAATCCAAATGAACCAGAAGATTTAGCTGAAAAATTTATAGCAGATCTAACTAAAAATACATTACCACAACAATATACATTTGAGTTTTGGATGGATGATCAGTTGCTGTATCCTGATACAGAGCAGACTGATTCAAAAAATGCTGCAAAAGCGCTTATACCTTCCAAAAAAATAGTGTACGGGATTTTGAACAAGGAAACAGGAGATATGTTCGGTCCTTTCAATGCAGAGGTTTTTGTATGGCAGTAAAACAATTAGGAAAAAAAGGGATGTTTTTAACATTTATAGCTATATCCTTAATAGCAGCACTTATAGTAATATTTACGCCTTCTGATATAAATTTAAGTAAAAACTTGCAGGCTACCAAAACCAGGGTTTCAAATGTGAACGAGTATGTTTCGGATTTGGAAAGTGTTTACCTAGAAAGAACATTACAAGCAACTGGAAGAAAAACGCTGATTAGTTTGATTGGTCATGTAAAAGACAATGGATTTTTTGATAATGCTGTAAAATTTGAGAACGCTTTTTCAGATGTCCTATTAACTGGAAAGTACAATGGAAATAATATTGGTGTTATGGATGAAAATACATATAATGATTGGCTAAACCAAATAGTTATAACAGCTAAAAGTACATTCAATGTAGATACAACCCTTACCGTAAACAGTATTGAGATAGACCAAACAAGGCCCTGGTTTGTAGATGTGGAAGCTGACATTACGTTCTTGGTTTCTTCTGAAACCGCATCCTGGAACAAAAACGTCCTAATAGAAACAGAAATAAGTGTTGAAAATTTTGATGATCCATATTATCTGGTAAATACTGAAGGAAGTTATATAAATAAAATTACGAAGTCAGATACAAAATTCGATCAGTGGGATGTTGATAAAGTAATAGACTTTATAGGCAATGGGGATTATACGCACTTTGAAGACGGCCAAGCTCCAAGCTTTTTAATGAGATTCTATAATGATATTTCAGCCTCATCTTGTTGCGGTATTGAAAGCCTTGTTAACCCAAATAATCCCTCTATTTCAAATAAAGATGTGAGTTATGTAGACTACTTGTATTGGAGCAGTGTGGAAAATTGTGCTAACCCTCCATACACATTACTTAGGGTGGATAAAATACACACTGAATTTCCTAATTTTAAGTTTGATCTTAATCATTTAGCCAAATATAAGCTTTCAGCTGACGAACAAATATGTCCTCCACCAGGATGATACTACTCAAAAAAAATAAACAAAGTTTTTATATCCTGAAAATCCATTTGATTTATAGTAGTTGAATTTATAGAATTCATGTTATGAACTTTCAAAAATGGCCAATAATGTTCTGAAAACAAGTGCTGATGATTTGTATGAGCTGGTAAGGTTAAAGAAAAAAATATCTGTAGAAGATGCTGCAAAAATACTAAAAATGCCCAACAATACTGTGCAGGCTTTAGTTGATTTTCTTGTTGAAGAAAATATATTTGGAATAGAATATAAGTTTACCACACCATATATCTATATAAGTCAGGAAAAAGAAAAAAAGATTGATATACAAAGCAGCCTTGCAAAAAAGTTAGTAACTAAAGAAGAATTTTTTCAAAAAGCAGGCAAATGGAATATATCACCTGAAAAAATAAATGAGTTATGGAAAAAATATGTCCGGGAAAATCTTGACTCAATTAAAGAAGATTTTTATGCAAAAGCAAATTCAAAGAATATATCGGGGGAGAAAGTAGATGCATTATGGAAAAAATATATGGTCCATCTTTAGCAGAAATCCAGTAGAAAATGAATGTTGATGAATTTTTGGATAAGGAAATCCAAGCTGAAAAAAAAGAGGATATAGAAAAAAAGCCTGTACCTATTGAGGTCACTAAAGAAGAGAGAGATATTATTAAACATTATTTTGAGCTTTGGAACAAAGTTTCAGAAGTGAAATTTAAATGGGATAATGAGCTTTATACAGAGCTCAACAAATCAGCAAAGAAAGTAAAGGACAGGATAGATAAATTATTGCCAACAATAAAAAGGGAAAAGGGCATAATAAAGCAACTTATAGAAAAAGCAGTCAGTGAATTAGAAAGGGGAAAGTATGAAAGTGCAACAAGGCTATATTCTGAAATAAGTGATATGCGGAATAGCATTCCTGATTTTCTTCTTGAAGAGAAAAAAGAACTTAATAAGGAAATTTTTCAGCTTTATGAAAAGCTCCATGATAAAATAGATTCAAAATTCATAAATGATTTCAACGACTCTATTGTAAAAGTAGAAAACCTTATCAGGAATTCATTCTCCAGCCTTAGAATAGGAAGGCTGGAACCAGCAAAAGATTTTTATGAGAATGCACTTGAAGTCTATATAACTCTGCCAAATGGATTTTTAGCACAAAAAATAGAGTTAGGCGAGGGACTGCTTACACTCTACAAGGAATTAAGCCTGCATTTACAGATTAAAAAACTGCAACAGCAGTTAGCCAAGAAATCAACCCAAGGTTATAAATTTAAGGACAGTGATGATAACTTAAAAGTAATGTCTGAGATTATAAAAAACAAAGTAAAGGCATCTGAGGAAAAACTTTCTAAATTTTCGGATTTAGGTGCGGTTTCAGCTCAGGAACAACAGCATGTACACAACAAAACTCTCTTGACTAGGTTAATAGCCAGAAAACTGGACAGAGCAAAAATAAACCTAAAAAAAGGACTTTATAAGGAAGCGAAAAAGAACATCAATGCAATTCTGAAAGTTGATTCTGACAATGCAGAAGCAAAGCAACTGTTGGATAGTTTGCCTGTTGAATATTAATCAGCTTGAATTAGACATTTGCAGACAAAAAATTTATATTCTCCAGTATATATAACACAAGTCTACTAGTTTAAAATGCCGGAAAACAAAGATATTGAGGAATTGAAAAAAGAACTAAGTAAATTACAGCCTAAAGCCAGATTGAAAAGATTAAAGGAACTGGAAGAAAAAAGAAAATCGGAAATAGTTGATATAGATGGGCTTATAAAAGACTCTGAAAAAGAATTAAAGACAGATGAAGTTGCAGAAGAAATTGCTCCTCAACAGGATGAAATAAATATTGGGAGGTTGTTTGAAGAGGAATCCAGACAGCTGGAAGGGACTGTAAGAAAAGAGGCTCCTGAAACAGAGAGTGATAATCATGGTTATATGTCTTTTAAGCAGGTTTATAACGATTATTCTAAGCTGCAGGATATTGCATATTCAAGTATGATGGGTAATTTGACACCCTCGCAGGCAGATGCTGTGGACAGGATAGGGGAAAGGCTTGACAGGACAAAATACCAATCAGCGAGCAAGGAAGTTGCAAACATACTGGTAGCAAGCAAAGCTGCTTTATATAAAATAAAGAAATACGCTGGTTTAGAATGATTAATCAGGCTGTAGAGTGCATCAATTTTAGCAACGGCTTATAAATTGACATAAAAGTCATTAACCTGTATTTTTCCCAGTCTTTTGAATTAATGTCTGAGCCAACTGGCGGCGCAAGTCCGACTTCTCCCAGTAGTTCCCCTCCTACAAAATATTTGAAATGTTTTGCCGCTTTATCAAGTGTTCCCATACTTACCATCTCTCTTGAACTTTCCCCATTTTTTATTGTAATGTTATTTGAACTTTCATTGTTCCAATGCATATTATAAGTTTTAAAACTTCCAAGATGGCCCCATATCTTGTTGTAATCAGCGTATTTGGCAACAGAGGACATACCATAATGTTTATTTATAGTTCCATAACCGCTATTTACAATTACTTTATTTTTATCTTCTTGCTCTTCTTCCGCAGTTTCCTCTAAATCCTCTTCTTTTGATTCTTTTTCTTTATTTTTGCTTTCCCTAATTGTAGAATTCATTAAAATAGTAGAAATAGAAAACGTAGAATTATGAATGAACTTAGTTTTAGTCTTTTTGTTATTTTTCTTATTTAACCTCCTTTTTTTGTTTATCTCAGAAAAATTGTGTGTAACCAGTTCTAATAATGTGCTTTTTATGTTGCCCACCAGATCACCTCATTGGATGTTATATCCAACCACACTTATTTAAATACTTTTCTATTATCAAAACAATTACTATAGAATTTATTTAAATC
>Ga0187827_10001946_pt1 | contig 29100 bp, 25 predicted proteins | sample ETNtaG_39_FD_167969 | JGI IMG/M metagenome (GOLD analysis project Ga0187827, IMG submission 167969) | Marine microbial and viral communities from oxygen minimum zone, Eastern Pacific Ocean - ETNP2014_SV_150_PacBio MetaG (Illumina Assembly) | ecosystem: Environmental > Aquatic > Marine > Hypoxic...
TAGTATATACTTCATATAAAAACCTTTCTATTACAGTATAATGTAATGGAAAAACAAAATAAAAGCAGAAGAAATTCAGATTTGTGATATCTTTACCTAATTAATTTCTAAATCGTGAGTAGTTACCATTGTTTTTCTATTTCGCTCGGCGGCTTCCTTAATTAGGTCCGGATTGTCAACGAAATAACCGTTGGAATTCTGGCAGGCTGTGATATACTCTACGATCTCTCCGGAATCATAATGAACGTTCTCACGCCTGTATTTATCGAGGGTTTCACGGTATTCGTCGGCTTCGTTCTCATCAGTTGACTGGCGCCCGGATGAGTGGGCCCAGAGGAAAACCCCGGAAAATAATAAGCTCAACGCCAACACAAGTGCGTACATTGATCTTGATCTCAATTTCACCATGCGATCGACTCTTTCTTCCCGTGCTTAATTATCCCACCTAGTCCCAAATTCGGGTCTCCATTGTCCCATATAATTAATAAAGAGCGTGGTCCTTTGCTCTTTTATAGGACGTTTCAGCCTCCTGGAACCTCACCTCGTCATCAATCTCTCTTGAAATGTCCATCTCCAGCTCGAAACATTCCATTGCCTGGGGGAACATCAGCCAGTAAATATATATCTCACCTTTGAAATGCAATATCGAGCCCCTATCCGATAGAGAAATATCCTTATCTTCGAGAACTTCGAGGATGTTCAGGAACTCCTCGAAATGATGGTTCGCCATGATGTCCGTGCCCTTTTCCTTCACTTCTTTCAATGCATCACTGAAATCGCCGGCTTTCATAAGATGATAGACCGCTTCAAGTGAATCCTTGGAATCGTCCCCTTTGAGATATTGCTCCGCCGCCCACTTGTGATACCTGTTCTTCAATGAAGGATTGATCCTGCGTATCAGGAATTCTCTGATAAGATCATGCTGCTCGATGCCGTCCTTACCCTCCAGAAGTAGATATTTTTCCAGCAGCGAGTCTATATGGTCGAAGGATACGTTTTCATCTATGAAGAGAAATTCGGGTAGAAAGGGTCTTCTAAAGATGGAGGCGAGTTCCATTATTCTCTTTTCCTCGGCGCTTAGCTTCGAAAAAATCTCTTCATGGATATATCTGGAGACATCCTTCATACTCCGGGATGCCTTCCCCCTGTCACCAGAACCTAAAAGTTCGATAGATAACGGATGGCCTTCGGTTATCCGGTATATATCCGCAAGAAGCTCTTCGTCGTCCGGGCCCAACCCGAGCATCAATCTGGAGTCCTCCTTTGTGAGACCTTGCAGTTTCAACTCGAATATATTGTTTCCTACCACGGCCTCCGTGCGATCGTAACACGATGGTCGTTCTCGGCCAATGATCATGAATTTAACGTTCGTGAGGGGTCTAATTTTCTTCAGTGCTTCATGTACGAATGCAGATATCCTCGGTGAGCATTTTTGGTAGTCGTCCAGAACGAAAAGCGCCTTGAAATCCTTGAGGGTGTTCAGGGTAATTTTCAGCGCGGAATCGATATCAAGGGAAACAGTGGAATCAAGGTACTGGGGTAACTCCGGGTACCCTGCTTTTGCCAGAAAATAAGCGAATTCTCGGCCAATTTTCCGGAGAGTGTCGAATTCCCTGAAGCGGTGGTGAAAAATATGGGCCTTCCCCTTCATTTCCTCCACGATCTGCATGGCTACCGATGTCTTCCCTATTCCGGCGATCCCGGTAATAACGATCATCTGTACTTCATCAATAATTAGCTGCTCTCTTATCTGGAAAAGTTCCTTCTTTCTCCCGCAAAACCTTTTAGCTTTTGGAATGTCCTTGGGGTGCACACAGTATTCTCCACCATTCTCTCCGACAGCATCCGAATTCTCCAAAAAAGAGGAAGGATCGAATACCCCCACAGGGATCAGAGAGCCAATCAGATCCAATAGGCCCATTCCCTCGGGGACATTATCCCGTATCTCCCCCAGAGTTCTCTCCACCAGGGTATTATTCTCTTTCACGAGAACCCTGGAGTTCAACACCCTTGAGGAAATTTCCTTCGCAGCAATGGCCCCCTTTCCATTGAGGTAATACACTTTCCGTTTTCTCCTTGCACCTTGTACGTGGCGGCTGACCTCCTGGATGAGACCCATTTCCATCAATCGTTTCATTGAACGGGGGATGTGGGTACGGTTGATACCTATGGCATCCGCTATTCCCTCCTGGGCAAGTTCCATGGGGGCATTGAACTCGTCTATTCGGGAAGGATCGTGGCAAAGCAGATGCAGTAGAATCTTTTCCTCTACTTTTATCGGTACTATTTCTGCAGGGGACATGTTATCAGCGTATCATCGTTCGACGATTTCTTTCGTATTATTGTTCAGCGGAATCGGTCCCCTTTGGGGCTGCGATTCCGCGAACATTATCACAAGTACGAACCTCGACATTTTGTCGAGCTTCGCGCTTATGACAATATCCTATTATTAATATTTCTTTCGAGATTATTGTTGGAGTTTCGATATATGAATTCGAACATATTTCGGATCAGAAGAGGGAAAATCAGGCAGTATTTTCAATAAGGATGTGGAAAGAACTGGCAGGAGCATTAGTCCCAATCACCTTCTCCTGGTCCTGATCATAAGGAAACACATCGATATCAGTATTATAAGAATAAGTACGATCGTCCAAAACAACCAGGAACAGTCCTCGGATCCGACATTATCGGTTAGCAAAACGTCCAGCTTTATCTCCACCGACAGATGGGAATCCATCTTGGCGGTGACCGTGTTAACTGAACCTGTGAACGTGGCTTCGGCCTTGTAGAATCCTTTGAACTCTTCCCCATCGCTCATGATTATGCTCGATAGTACGTCTCTTATTACCTTTCCATCCATCCCTGTGCGTCCTGTGTACAATGGTTCGTTGCCGATGTCCTCGAATACGTTTACATCAGCACCGGCGAGAGGTGCGTTGTTCCGGTCGCTTACCAGTACCTCGAGAGTTCGATAAAGTTCAATTAATCCATGATCGAGTACCCGGAGGTCCGGGGTTAAGTAATCACCGTCGATCATTTCGGTCTTTCCTTGCCAATTGTGGAGATAGACGTAAGAATTTTCTCTCACTTCCACCTCCGGTGCGCTTATATTCGATAGATAGGCGGATGTGGTGCCCCTGAATAAAAGCGGAAAGGAAAAGGAGGCGCCACGCATGGCACGGAACGTCTCGGCACTGCAGAGGCTGTCAACAAATCCTTTTTTGCTTGGAGAAACAACTCCCCCGGAAATCAATATACTGGGCATCACATCCACAACAACGTCCTTAAGAGTACAATTGTGAAACTCCAGACCGGTATAGGTTCCTGTTCCGGTGGACTGAACTATCCATATCCGCTGGAAATAACTGGTATATGCCCGGAATGCTCCGCAGGATTGTACCGTTAGATTGTTGATGGTTGAATTGTCAACCTCAATAATTCCATCACAGTCCGATATCCAGGAATCGTCCAGTACCGTGGAATTGCGGAACATGACGGTTCCCGCTGAATCGACGATGAGATCCTCAACCTCACTATCGGTTATTCTCAGTAATGTTCTGCATTTCTCCAAGCGTTGAGGTTTCAGTCTCTTTGCGCCAGATAGCGAAACCAGATTGAGTTCGTTCAACTCGGCAAGAGAAAGATCGTCCACAGAAATAACGCTGTTATCCAGTGTGAGAGCTACACCGGTCCCTTGTGCAGTGAACGAGGTGGCTGATAGAGATGAATCATTGCGCAGTTCCAGGGTGGCGCTGCCGTTCAGGTAGATATTGATCGGGTTATTGCTGGTGATGAGCCCGTTGTCGAGAATGAGGGTACCGCGGTCCTTGACCACGACGAAATACTGAAAATCGGATTCCTGAATAATGTTGATGGTTGAGTTTATGATCAGGAGAGATGCATCGTCCTCAACGATTATGGATTCCTTCACTACCCGGTCGGAAGTATCTCTGAGTAGATTGTCGTCGTTGTCGGAGAAGGTCCAGGAACTTGCACGGCTTCCGGGAGAAGCCTCTGCCGGGACGGGGTGGACCGGTAGGACGATCAAAATCAGGAGTACGGCAGTTACCAGGCAAATGAATGCATGTACCTTTACAATGGCGATCCGGGATGCTATCATTTTTGTTCCCCGTATTTTTAGAATGACATTTACGACGGTTGGACGCACCGTTTATGCGTGGATTTCACAATGCTCGAACTATAAAAGCTTTTTTGGGAAAATACCTTCGTGACTAAATTTTCAGGTGTCCTTGGGCCTATACTGGATCTTATCCACAGTAATGGCCGAATGATTCAGTTCGAATATCAATCATAAACAGGGAAACCAATTAATATTTAGTATGACGTGATAGAAGTATCTTTTACTTACGGATATTATGAAATATAGATTTATCTGGAAGGCCGTACTTTTATGTCTAAAAGAATGAATTTTTTTGTAGCTTTATCGATCTCTCTCCTGTTCCTTATGAGTGTTTATCATTTTTCCCTACCAACCGCGGAAGCTGTTGAACCCGTGGAAAGGACAAGGGGGATGATAATCGTCAACGCATCCGGTTACGGGGATTACACGCACATACAATGGGCCGTAGACAATGCAAGCGCGAGGGACACGATTTATGTAGAAGCCGGGACGTATTATGAGAATGTAGTAATAGAAAAAACGATAACGCTCATTGGAGAGGGGAGCGAGAATACTATCATCGATGGCGGGGGGATCGGAGACGTTATCCATGTAGATGCGGATCGGGTAAATATAAGTGGCTTCAATATCACGAATTGCGGCGATGACTTTGAGCGAGACATGGGTGTCGAATTGAACGGCTCTTCGCATTCAAAGATCGAGAACAACGTTATCTTTTCGAATTATTTCTCCGGCATTTCCCTGTTTTCCTCGGACAACAATACAATCGCCAACAATACCTGTCACAGAAACGGTATCGCCGTGGTGTTAAGATGGAACAGTTTCGACAACGTCATCACGAATAATACCTGTTATTGGAATTATGAACGGGGGATTTCGGTTCACGGACCCAGGAACCGGATCGATAATAACACCTGCAGACGAAATGGTTGGGCCGGTATCACCGTGGGACCGACCTGGGGAAATATCCTCACAGACAATAATTGCTCTTCAAGCCAGGCCGGCATATCTATGGCAGGTTCCTATGGGAATGAGATCCTTCAGAATACCTGTCATCTGAACAACTACGGGATCGAATTATCGGGCTCGTGGGATAATTATATTTCGAAGAACCACTGCTTCCGTAACAATAATGGTATCGCATTAGGCCAGGTCTCCAACGACAATCTAATTACAGGTAATCATATTGCAAATAACACCAAATGGGGCTTGGGGATCAATTACTATCCGTTTTTTTGCGAAGATGGATGCGGGAGTAATCTCGTATATCATAATAAATTCATAAACAATAATAACGGCAATACCCAGGCGGTGGATAACAGCTCTGGGAATTCATGGAACTATACGTCTATCGGTAATTACTGGTCTGATATACCGGCGAATGATGAAGACGGAGATGGTATTATCGATCAAACATATACAATCGGCGGTAATTCCGGATCTTTCGATTTTTTCCCCCTTTCAGCTAAGTTCGATCCCACTAAACCAGTGGCCTTCGGTGGAAATGCTCTCATGATACCTACAAATAATCAGCACAATTTCGATGGTTCATATTCCTATGATGATACTGCTATTGCTAATTTTACATGGACTTTCTATTACAATGGAACGCAAGTAACTTTGTATGGCGCCAAAGCGAGTTTCCTCTTCAGCACTCCTGGAAACTACACAATAACCTTGAGCGTGGTAGATTCGGATGGGAATTCGGATTCGGATGTTTTCGTTATCACCGTAAATCCCATTCCGGATAAAAAAGAGCCGAATGAGAATCCGGACTTGAGAGAAGAAGGAGTGAAAAAGGATGAATCCTCAGTTTTCATTTGGTTCGGAATCCTGATAATTGCGCTCGTCCTCACAACTATTGGATTTTTGGTTTTCGCCGTAGGAAGGAAAAAATCTAAAGAAGGCATGATTGCAGACGGGCCGGGCAAGTCGAAAAACGGTATTACTGAAAAGGAAAATTGAAAAACACAAAAAATATATCAATAGATCTCAAGGGCATCTTCTATCCTTCCAAGCTCGATTCCCGTTGAATGTATTCCAGCCACTGCCCCTCGAGAATTGGCCACGAGACATGCGCCGACCTGGCCCACACCGAAATTCGCAGATCCGATGTTCCCCGGTACCTTGAATAAATCTTTGAGATGATCCAGTTCATCCGGTTTTGTCAAAGGATGCACGAGAAGTCCCTTGTTCGTAACCACCGCTGCCGAGCCAACGGTTCTGAACCCTGCGATGGTCCCTCTTTCGGTCTCGACGTCCAGAACATCCGCTATCTCACGGACCGTCTTTACGTCGTATCTCTGATGGACCAGTGCGAACTTGTCATTTACCAAGATATTGTTCCCGAAGGCATTGAATTTGACCCCTATATCCGATACTACCCTGAAATCGTCGCCCGCCTCTATCTCGTTCATATCTACATAGTCCGGTACTACCAGCCCTCGTGAGTTCATGGCGGAAAGGGAACCGAGAAGCGAAAGCCCTCCGAAATTACACCGGTAAACCGTTGTCTTCAACGCCTTTTCGAACACTTCGATATCCTTATCCTCCGTTTGCTCGGGCACGAGAGTAAACCTATCGCTGGTTACCGCAAGCACACCGATGTAAGCATTCTGGTTGATATCCAGTGTCTTTAGCATGGTTATTACCGTAAATTACTAATTCCGCCAGGCTTACCCCCGAATCCCGAAAAGGGCTTCAGATAAACAGAAATAATGGTCGGGAAGGCTGGATTGAATGTCGGATTCGTTTATATTTCTTTTCTTGTAAAGTCATCACTTGAAAAGCCGAGACACACTGGCTCGGATTGAAAGTTTGACACGCCAACAGGTGTGTCTTTATGTTACAAGTGTGTCAGGCTTATATGGACCACCCCTGTAAGATAAAAGAATGGTTTTGCGGCTAAAAGGAAATGAACGATCCGGGAACACTAAATCGAGAGAATCAACACTCATGCATATTAAAAAATGAAAAAAAAGAAAAGAAAAAAATCGGGCAAAAAAAGCAAGGCCCGATTATTTACATTACAACTGCCCACGAGTTCTCGTAGGTCAGGGTTCCGGGAATTCCGAGTTTCGCATGGGCGGAAATAGATACTGCACCTGCGAAAACCCTGTCGGGTACGGTCACCTGGATACTCTGCTGGAAGTATTTCATGGTCCCATCGACTCGAACCTGGTTGACGATAGATGTCCAGGCGGTGGTTGTTGCTGCCTCTCCATCCTGAATTTCGTCATCCCCGGTGTTGGGCACGTTATCCGGTCCGTAGCTGGTCTGGTTGAAGTAGATGGTCACATTCAGCGGGCCCCAGCTGTCTGGCTGCTCGGTGTATGTGAGTTCCGGGAAGTTAACAGTGCCGACATCATCTTCGAAACCAAGTTCTATCTCTATGGTCAATGTCTCGCCCTTTCTAAGAACGAGTCCGCCCCAGCCTCCCTGGCCAAGACCGTTTATCTTTTTTATGATGATATCTGTGTCGAACCTGTCGTTGTATACCAGAGGATCGGGGTCGATACCGTCGGGAATACCGTCGTTATCGGTGTCCTCGTTGGTGGGGTCGGTTCCCATCTCTCCTTCCTCTGAGTCAGTCAGACCGTCGCCGTCAGTGTCCGCGTTGTTGGGATCTGTTCCGGCGTCGTGCTCCTCCTGGTTCGTCATGCCGTCGCCATCGGGATCCTCGCCCGCATCGCTGGGGTCGGTGGGATCAAGACCGTTTTCCTGCTCCCATCCGTCCTGCATGCCGTCATTGTCGGAGTCGGCGTCCATGGGGTCTGTCTCTCCTTGTTCGCCCTGTTCGCCTTGTTCGCCCTGTTCACCCTGCTCGCCCTGCTGACCTTCTTGACCCTGCTGGCCCTGCTCGCCCTGTTGACCCTGACCTTGGCCCTGACCTTGACCCTGACCTTGACCCTGACCTTGACCCTGACCTTGGCCCTGACCTTGACCCTGACCTTGGCCCTGACCTTGGCCCTGACCTGCCTCTTCGCCATCGGAAAGACCATCGCCATCAGTATCTGGGTTGTTGGGATCTGTTCCCTGCTGGCCTTCCTGGCCATCGCCCAGACCGTCGCCGTCGGAGTCGGCGTTACCGGGATCAGTGCCTTGTTGCCCTTCCTGGCCGTTGGACACTCCATCGCCATCGGAGTCCGCATCGGGATTCCCTGGTTCCTGGTTATCGGGAACACCGTTCCCGTCACTATCGCCGCCACCGCCACCGGTAAGACCGGCATTTGCCATGCCGCACAGAGCGACGAGCACCAAAAAGGCGCCAACCAATAATGCTATTCCTTTTTTCATGTTTTTCACCTGCTATATTATTATTTTTCTTGAATTTCCATTATCTTTGCAACATAATTCGAATTATCTATATATAAAGCTTATAGAACAATGTTCGAACTATACTAGGACAATCTTCGAACTATTCGGATTACTATATAAAGGAAATGATTACGGGTCCGGTATATGTTCTGAGGAGAAAGCGTCCGGTCTATTCCTGGTGAGAGGAAACGCGCCCATATTCACCTGTGACTTGAGCGGGTTCCCTTGCCCTTGGGCTCTTTCCCTCCGTCTGCTTCCTCCCTCGCCGGCAGCTCACTGACGCTCAATTCCGGAGCTAACTTGTATTCGAAGGACTCCATACCCGGTGCTCCGCTTCGCTGTATGTTCTTCTTTGTTCTTCCCTTGACCAAGCGGTCCGCCCTTCGAACGCCCAAGAATATGATACTAAGAAGGAACATACCCATGATCACACCTATTACAATTATCGTACCAACCGACGTCCTTCCTTCATCAGAAATTTCTTGGACCCTTTTTAGCTCGAAGGACTGGTTATAAATATAATTATTTTCGAGAAACAGGATTACAGTTGCGTTCTCATACCCTCTGGCATAGGCTGTGATATTGTAGGTTCCGCTGAGAAGGTCGCTAAGAATCATCCCCCCCTCGAATGCAAAATCCATAACGAATCCCGGTCTGGTAATATTTATCCGTGGAGCCGCCAAGGGCTCCAGCATCACACCCTCCTCACCGGTGATGTTTATGTGGAGCACGGGCCGGAATTTCTCAATAGCCGTTCTGAATCCGAACGAATAGGCATTACTGAAAATGGATTGGCTGTCCAAATCTTTAAGGAGAGGTGTTATCACCACGGTGTAATTGGAATCATATGCAAGGTTTGCCGTTCTTTTCAAAACTATGATGTTCCCTCCAATCATTGATAACTCGCGGTTTACATAATTTCCGCTTGAATCCATGACAAATACTGTTGAGGCGTTCAATGTATCTTCCTTGATGGGGACGGTGAGCTCTATTGTTAAAGGTTCATGGACCATGACTTCCTGGGCACCGTTCACGGGTACTGTGGTCATCAGAGCTTCGTAATCGGTTTTGAATTGATAGGAGAAATCTCTCCAAATCACTTCTTTTTGGTTCAATCCTTTTATCTCCTTTTTTAGGATCATTGAATACCAGGAATTTTCTTTCAAGTCCTCCCGTGGGCTAATCCGAATTGAACGCATGTCTTCCCCCAGCGATATCAGGCGATTTACTGCAATACTTGAAACGCCATCTGTTCGGAATAGGAGAACGGTGCTTACATTAACAGTATCGGGGTCCAGGACCTCCGGAAACTCAACTATCAATGTCCGGTTGAGAGGTATCTTGTATGATGAACTCTCGAGGAATATTACGCTTAAAGGGGATTCGTCTTCCTTTAGTGTGAAGTTCAATACAAGTGTCATTCCTTCACCGACATAGATTCCCGGAATATATTCTTTCGAGTGATGCTCCTTCGAGGCTATCATGGTACAGGTGGTCCGGGCAAATACCGACAGTATGTATTTACCGTCGTTTGATGTCTTGGATTGGACCAATTCATTGCTAAGGGTAGCATCAAGTACTGGCGTACCGTCCGGAAGCGAGACCCAGCCCGTAATAATCCCAAGAATCGGCTTGAGATCGATGTCAATGACCAGTTCCGAACTGATATTCCGGGTTGTTTTATTTCCGTAATACTTTGAATGGCTGACATTGATTATGTATGGGCCAAAGTAATCAGTCCGATTTTTGTATCGGCGGCTTAGCTCCAAGTTCAATACCGGTATCTTCCCGTTCTCATCGGTCATATCCGAGGATATTAGATCCCCCGCTCCGTCCTCTATGCTCACTGTGGCAAGTTCCACCGGACCAAGATACTCGGAATTTACGGAAACGTGAAGATATTCGTGAAAATGTAGTATTGAACTGTCTTCGAGCAATATCGTATCATGGTCTATTGTTGAATTCAGCAGTGTGAGGTCACTATTGTTCATACGGAACGTACCTTCTCCAATTGTTATACTGGATGAATCCATGGAACCGGTGGTGTTTAACATTAGAAATGTATCGAATCCTTCCATCCTGCTCCGGTGTAGACTTAGCATCCCCATGCATGTGATCTTGTATCCCTCTAGGGTCCCGTTGGCTTTTATTGTGGAATTATCCATAACTAATATGGATGTCCCGTCTATGTCTATATTGTACCCTTGAAGTTCTCGTGACTCAATTGACACTTCACAATTCTTGAAAGTAAGATGTGAGCCGTTTAATAGCGAGATGTCTCCCGTGATTAACAGTTTTTCCCCGGTATAAATTTCAACGTCGTCCTCAAGATTAATTCCCGGTAGTTCAATTGTGTATCCACCCCTCGCGTTATTGAATTTTCCAGATGAGTATTGAACCGAACTGGAATTGGTAAATTGGAACTGCTCATCTTCAGGGGGGAATGCCGGAAAAGGGAAGATTGAAAAAAGAGAAAAAATTAAAATGAAAACTACCGATCGAAGTAGAATTATATTATTCCGGGGACGTAGTGACATCGATTCAATATAGGTTACGGATAGTTATATAATTTACTAATAATCGAATGATTATTATTCCTCAGAGCAATTTTCTTATAGCCAAACTCCTCTCAATCCAGGTAGATACCTTTCAAACCCGTTCTCTCTTCGGGTCTCCTTTCGAGAGCTATATCGCTTTTCATAAGGACGATCTCGTTTGTTATTTCTACCGTACCGTCTATAAGATGCCCGCCGATGGCTCTCTTTTTACTGTCCCCCAGAACCGCATGAAAATGAAAGAGATATTCACCGTCCTGTTGAATTATGTTCCCTGCCAAGGACAAAAGTTCAAGCGGTGAGTTGAACTCCTCGGGCATGTAATCGTCTTTCTCACGAAAAAAACCTAACTTGGCCCGCTTTAACTGTCCAATTCCCGAGATCATCACCGCAGCCTTGACATTATGTTGCTGACAGGCTATCCGTAACTGGTCGTATATGTTTTCGTCCGGGAACAATCGAATGAAGATCATGCCGTTCTTTTCCTTGCTCTGCATACTTATCAACTCATTTTTCACTGGAAATGGGAATATGTCTCGATTATGCGATTATACGTTTTGAAAGTTAATCCTCAAAGCATTATAAATCCCGCTGCAAACACGATCCCCAGGGCTACCACCAATGGAATGGCAAGCCGTTTCACCATGGATTTGTATGACACCTTGAAATATTCCATGGTGACAATGAGACAGGGGTGTACCGGAGATATCACGTAACCAAGGAAAACTGCCAGGTACATTATGGAAAAGGCTATTATTGACATGGAGCTATATTTTGTAATGTATATCGGATAGAGTATGAAAACAGGTGCGGTCACTCTTCCCATCGCAGCCCCTAGGAAGAATCCAATTACAACCAGAAGGACCGTGGCGGACACCTCCAATTGTTTTATGTTCTCTGGGCCATCCGAAGCCTGGAACATTCCGAGAAAGAAGAACATGCCAAGTATGATCAGAGCAAAGTTCCAGGGTTTCATTTTCTTTACTACCGGCAATATTGCCTTCTTCCCGATCCGTCCGTAATGGAGTGAGAGTAACAGACTGAAAGAGACCCCAATAACCAGTGCCAATTCCGATCTTATTTCAGCATACAGCCCCAAATATCTGAATATATTCATGAAGCATATGTGAATAGCAGGGGCCGCGAGCACGATGAAGAGAGGTATCAATAAGCCTTTCCAACTAAACCTTTCCTTGTATTCAACCGTGCCATGAACCTTCCTGATAAGGGTCAGGTGACCCAGTATGAATAGTATGAAGAATCCGGGCAGGGTATAGAGGACCGCGACGTAGAGGTTGAATCCTGCCACCTTGCTTATGGCGAGAAGCGTTCCCAGAGGATATATCAGAATGAATAGATGGCGGTACCATACGTTTATGGCCGATTTCAGATCGTCAGGGACCCCCTTGCCTCCTCTTTCTACCAATGGAGCCGAAAGAAGCGCCCCTCCCGGCATGGGGAGAAGACCTATAAGAGCTGGCGAAACGGATAGAAAGGATTTCTGGTTCATCCTAAGGTTGTTCACCAGATCGTCCATTAGTCCCGATCGTTCCATAATGCCGCCGATTATTGGTATAATTCCAATGGCGAGGGAAAGAAGCAGGATCGAAGGATCGGTGAAGGTATCCCAGATAACCTTAGGAATTCCCGGAAGCCCCGGACTGAATATACCGAGGTACAAGGCTCCCACGAACATGGCCAGCCACAGGCTCTTTCTAGCAATCACGAGTATCAGAAATAGAGCGCAAAAAAACCCAATCCCGACCAGGGCAGCCATCGAATGTTGGAATGGTCGCCAATCATAATAAGATTTACGTTTTAAGTAACTTAAGTCATTCCCCCGCCCCATCATAAGTGGAGATTCAACCATTCCGCAGCCATATTTATCAATCTCATTAAATGTTCTTCGCGGCTGTAACTGTGGTCGGCACCCTTGATTATCTCAAGTCTTTTTTCAGATGAAACCTTTTGATACAACTTCTTCGCATGGATGAGTGGAACCAATGGATCCGCGCTTCCCTGAACGAATAACACGGGACATTTTATTCGGTTCAACGCCTCATCCATATTCAAATCCCATTTTCTCGAATCTTCGAGGAAGTTCATCCCAATGGTATATCCGTCGATCTCGCAGGTCCCCGTCCTTCTGTATTCATCTTCCAGCAGTTCCGCCATGGAATACGGCGAGGAAACGCTTACAATTACTTTCACCCGTGAATCGTCTCCGGCCAATAACAACGAAAGATAAGCCCCCAGACTGCTCCCGAACAGTCCAAACTTGCTTATTCCAATATTATTTTCCACATGATCCAGCACTGAAGATAGGTCGATCATTCTTTGGGAGGGAATCGAATCGCCGAACTGGCCTGAACTATCGCCGCAGCCCCTGAAATCGAATCTCAATGAATGATAGCCGGCTGCCTCAAGAGCTCTGGAAAGTAGGATCGCCTTTGGACTCATTCTGCTTGCCAGAAGTCCATGGCACATTACGATGCATTTATCGCCTGACCCAATGGGCACATGAACCGTTCCCAGGATATTCTCATTACCAACAGGGATCTCAAGCTCCCGCTCCATCATTCATCACCGCGCCTCGAAACGGTCCTTGCGAAGATCCCTCCCCTGGGCGCCCATTCTATCTCCACCGTAAGCCAGACCGGTTCGCAAGCCAGGTACAATCTTTCTGCTATCTCATCGGTGATATACTCCTGCCAGCTTTTCAGATTACGCCACGATGCAAGATAATCACGCAGGGACTTGCTTTCAAGTATCTTTTCACCTGGACGATACCTGATATGCACAATTCCGGCATCATGTCTTCCCGAGACAGGACAAAGGGATTGAAATTCAGGATACTCTAGCTCCACCTCAGGGGTATGACCCATTGTCGGAATGGTGATAAGTTCCAAATTTTCAGGGATATTGGTCCTTGCTTCGGATGCTGCTCTGTAATCGGTAATTCCAATTCCTCCTAGAGTTTACAAGTAAAGGCGACCCTGTTGGCTCGCCAAACTTGTCAAGTGGTGACTTTACAAGTAAAGACACACCTGTTGGCTTACCTATATCGATGTACTCAAGAGCACATTTGACTTGCCCGGGCGTTACCGGTCAAGCCTTGTTAGGTAGTGACCTTGCAAGTGTTCCAGTAGGGATTTATCAGTTCCTCGAAAGCGGCAAGCGCCGCAACCGCTCCCTCGCCGCACGCAACAATGATTTGCTTGACTCCTCCAGTAATATCACCCACTGCGTAAACGTTATGCATGTTTGTTCTCTGGAACCGATCCGTTTTCACATATCCTTTCTCGTCCATCTCCAGTTTCATCTCTACGGCCAACCGGTTATTCGGGATTTCACCCACGGAAATGAAAATGCCGTCGAATCGTTCATCTCGATCTTCTCCGGTGCTCAGGTTCCTGGTCCTCACTAACTTTTCCGATCCTTCCGCCGAGATCTCCTCCAGGACCGAGTTCCAGATTATCTCGATACCTCTTTCTTGTATGGCATCCTTGAGCGCACATTCCGCTCTTAATTCATTTTTGCGGTGAATCAAACTCACCCTGCACCCGATATCGTGAAGATGTATCGCATCCATAACGGCCGAATTCCCTCCTCCCACGACCAAAACTCTCTTTTCTCTGAAGAAAAAGCCGTCGCAGGTTGCACAATATGAGACTCCCTTTCCATGGAACTCCTCCTCTCCAGGAATATTCAGCTTGGAATGACGAGACCCGGTTGCAAGGATCAATGCCCTGGTTTCGTAAGCTGCCTTGTCCGTTTTGACAGTAAAACCTGTGTCATTTTGTTCAATATTTAGGACTTCCTCGAACTCATTGATGTCTGCGTATTTCAGTGCATGGTCTTTGAACTTTTCTGCCAGGTTTATTCCCTTCAGACCTTCAAAACCTAGGTAATTCTCTATCCACGGGGCCTCACTAACCAAGCCACCACACATTCCTTTTTCAATAACGAGAGTTCTCAAACCATTCCTGACACAATAGATCGAGGCCGATAGCCCCCCTGGTCCACCGCCTATTATTAGGACATCCTTTATTTCCATGTTCATTCCTCACGTTATGTGGAATCGATTCTTGGGTATATCTCCCTTCACAGACAAATATCTTTTTCCGTTTATGCATCCCGAAAAAAATAACCCGTTCCGGACAGGAGTCGGACGGATGGAAGCTTTTCTAAAAAGAAACAAAAATTATATAATATGATTGAATAATATAACTGGCATCTCTCGTTGGCCTCGAATGGAAAAAACGATGAAAAATGGAATATTGCCTGTTTCTCCAGAGGCTGGCAGATATCTCACATTCAGAAATGAATTCCGGTGACACCATGGTATATGATCCCGTGAAGGAGCTTCTCAATGAAGGGGAGGAGCTTATCGACGAAGGTCGCTTCAAGGAAGCTATCGAAACATTCGATGAGGTACTGGAGATGGACCCCGATCACGAAGAAGGGTGGTTCAACAGAGGATTATGCCTTTTCAGTTTGAAATTCTTCGAAGATGCCATCGAGTGTTTCAAGGAAGTAATTGAAATAAATCCGAAAAATGAATCGGGCTGGAACAACTACGGGCTCGTATTACTTGAGTTGGATAAATATCAAGAAGCCCTGGAATCCTTCGACAAGGTGACCGATCTGAACCCGGATAACATCGACGCATGGTTCAACAAGGGCTCCTTGCTGGCAAAGGTCAAGCGATACGAGGACGCCATTGCGTGTTACGACAAGGTTCTCGAGATCAGGCCCGATGACGAGGAAGCCTACAAGAATCGGAAACAGGCCGAATTCAAGGTGAAGAGGAATAAAAAAATCGAACAGGAGAGAAAGGCCATTGCAAGGATGTACCACGGTCCTTCGGTATCACGTGAACACGATGGCATTGAAGACGCGGAGGAATGGCTTGAGGTCGGCATGGATAATTTGGATTGCGGGGAGTATGACAAGGCAATTAATTATTTTAAAAAAGCATTGAAGATCGATAAGAATAACGAGGAAGCCTGGCTGATGTACGGGACTGCTTGTATGGAACTTGAGGATTATCAGGAAGCAATGGGCCATTTCGACAGGGTTACCGATATCAACCCAAATAATACGAAGGCATGGTTCAAGAAAGGGGAGCTGCTTTCAAGGTTCAAAAAATACCAGGATGCCCTTGTCTGTTACGAAGAAGTACTGGAGATCGAACCGCGGAATCACGAAGCATATGAGTGCAAAAAGGATATCAAGGCCAAATTGAAACGAAAGGAACAGTTGAAATATTCAAAGGTGGTCCCCATTGATGAGATGGGAAAATCTGCGGAGGCCGACTACGGAGTTGAAATATTCAAAATGGAGGATTATACCGACGATGGAAGGTTCGTTGGTGATGGTGAATGGGTGGACCGGGGTGCAAAATTCCTCATGGATGATGATCACAGGCGAGCAGTGCAGTGCTTCAACAAGGCACTTGAGATCAATCCTGATAATGTGGAGGCCCTGTTTGCAATGGGTAACTCTCTCGTTAAGATGAAACAGGCCACCGATGCGATAGATTACTACAATGAAGCATTGAAATTCAGGGATGACCGGGACGATATATGGTTCAATAAAGGGATTGCTCTATTTCAGAGCAGGCGGCCGGAAGACGGGATTGCTTGTTTCAAAAAAGCTCTTGAGATCAATCCCTACAAGAAAGAGGCATGGTACAACATGGGGGCTGCCTATAATTCTCTTAATATGGTGATGGAAGCCATTGAGGCATACAGCAAGGTCATAAAGCTGGATAAAAAGTATGCTGACGCATGGTATAATCTGGCCAATGCTTATGTCAAGATAGGAAAGGTCCGCAAAGCTCTGAAAGCTTACGACAATGCTATAAAAAACGATCCCCACAATCCCGAGTTCTATTATAACCAGGGTATCACCTATTACGAGATTAGCCGATACAAGGAAGCTATCGACTGTTTTAGAAACGCTCTTGATATAAGACCGAATTACAGACCTGCCGAAGAAGCGCTTGCAATTGCCGAAGTGGAGAAAAGACGATAATTTATTTCCGGTGAGTTCCCTTGGGATTTTGCTTCATCCCAGTCATTTGTGCGCCTTTGCAGACTACGTAAATTTCCGAACTCTTGTTTCTTGAAGCCGGAGGCGAATAAGGTTTCACATAGGAGAATTTTTTTTTTGCTTCCGACAAGAAAAAATTAAAATCCTCCCCTTCGAATATCTTCGAGACCATCCTGCCGCCATTCCGCAGGACCTTCATGGCGAATTCGAGTGTGCACATGGCCAGCTCGAAAGACCTCGCCTGGTCAAGTGTATAGATGCCCGATATGTTTGGCGACATGTCGGATATAACAACGTCCACCGTGGATATTTCCGATATAACCCGATTCACTACCAAGGGGGAAAGCATATCACCTCTGATGAACACAACTCCATCTATCGGTGAAATGTAATCCAGGTCGATTCCCACCACCTTACCCGAGTCACCAACCAGCTCCATCGATACCTGGCTCCATCCACCTGGCGCCGCACCAAGATCCACTACGGCGTGCCCCTGGGAAATTAATGAAAATCTCTTGTTGATCTGTGCCAATTTATATGCCGAGCGGGAGCGGTAACCCCGTTTTTTCGCACTTTTGTAATAATGCTCTTTTTTATGTTCCTGATACCATCTCTTTGACATGAAACGTCGTCTCCGTAATATCCCGGCTAAATTTTCATACAATAAAAATAAGATCAACTCCGTTTACAGATAGCGCATGGAGATGCAATCACCCACCGGACAAACCGTTCTGCAGAGACGGCAGCCTACGCATTTATCCTCATCCACCAAAGCCAGCCTCGAGTCGATGTCGAAATCGATGGCCTGGTGGCCACCGTCCCTGCAGGCAATGTGACACAGGCCGCATCTCACGCATTTATCATCGTCCACGTGGGCCTTTATATGGGGGTTTCGCTCTAATAGGTCGTGAGAGGCGATATGCGGAAGGGATTTCCCTATCAGCTGCATGGGCGAGGCGAAATCGTGTGTTTCCAGGTAATTGGAAAGACCTACGATCAGGTCGTCGATTATTCCGTACCCGTAGTGCATTACCGCTGTGCAGAGCTGCACGTTGCTGGCCCCCACTAGCATAAGTTCCACCGCATCCTTCCAGTTCATCACCCCTCCGGTTCCGGTAATGGGAATGTCCACATTCTTCTTGATCTCCGCAATGGTTCGCAGGGTTATGGGCTTGATAAGAGAACCGGATAGGCCGCTGTATGTTGATTTACCCCTTACGTTAGGATAAGGGACTAATGTTTCAAGATCGATTCCCATCAGCGAAGGGATCGTATTGGAGGCACAGACGGCGTCGGCACCGCCTTCCTTTATCATCTGGACTATTTCCGATATAAAGGCCACCTGGGGCGTGATCTTGATGACCACAGGGACTCGTTTCGCCGCCGATTTTACCCAAGCCGCCACCTTTTTCGACGCCTCACCATCCTGTCCGAGCATTGCTCCCGACCTTTCTCCCATTGATCCTTGGGGACAGGAGAACGAGCATTCGATCATATCCACCCCCGCTTCCTCGAGCCGCATAACCAGTTCCTGCCATTCCTCCTTCCGGGAACCCATAATGGATGCCATCACCACCTTTTCGGGGAACTCTTCTTTGAGCGATCTAACTCGCTCTTCAACCACTTCTATTCCGTAATGCGATATCAGATCGATATTGCCAAGTCCAGCGACCCTGCGGTCCTTCATATTAACCGAGGACATCATGGGATAGACGAGATCGACCTCGGCATCCTCAACGTGAGTGGTCTTCAAAACAGCACCGGCCCATCCCATACGGAATGCCCTTCTCACCATGTCCAGCTCATCGGTGGGTGGAGCTGCGGCCAGCACGAAGGGATTCTCGAAACGAACCCCGCAGAGTTCCACCGATAGATCGCGGTATCGATACATCAGATACCACCTTCCAGATACTTTGAGATATTAGAAGCCGCTCTCTTCCCCTCTGCCACGGCCCGGACGACCATATTTTGCTTGTTGATGGAATCACCGCCGGCAAATACCCCGCCCCGGTTTGTCATCAAGTTCTCGTCCACCTCGATCCGGCCCTTTCGATCAACATTTATCTGGTTCATACTGCAGAAATCGAGATCCAGTTTAGAGCCGATGGCCCATACCAGATAATCCAGATCCAAATTGTAATAGGCACCTTCCACGGGAAGAGGTCTCCTCCTGCCGGAGCGATCCATCGGTCCCAATTCCATAACCTGACATTTCGCAGTGCATATTCCACCGGTCTTGTGTATGAATTCTGTTACCGTGGTCAGGAGCTTGAAGTCGATCCCTTCATCTATGGCCGCGCTTATCTCATCCTGCTCGGCGGGCATTTCCTTGAAAGTCCTCCTGTACAGAATGACCGATTCTCCTCCCAGACGCATGGCGGTACGGGCGGCATCGAATGCGACGTCTCCTCCTCCAATGATCCCGATCTTTTTACCTGTCAGATCAGGAAGTTTATTTTTCTCTGCTTGCCGTAAAAACTGGTTGGAACTGAAAATGCATTCGGCAGAACCTTCGATTTTATACTGTATGTCATCTGCAAGACCAATGCCCAGGAATATGGCGTCGTAATCCTGTTTGAGGTCGTCCAGGAATACGATATCCTTGCCGCATATCAGCTCGATGCCGGTGTCAATGGCAAAGTTCGCTTCACTTTGGACCACCACTCTGGGCATTCTGAAGGGTGGGATACCCCACGAAGGAATACCGCCGGTATTTTCACTCCTTTCAAATATCGTAACTCTAAATCCCATCTTTCTAAGCTCATAAGCACAGCTCAGACCAGCGGGACCCGCACCCACTACTGCGATCCGTTCGTCCCGTTCCGTGGAAAGCGTTATCGCCTTCTTCCAGTTCTCCTCTTCCCAGTCCGTTGCAAACCGCTGGAGCATTTTAATCTGTACGGTACGATCCATCTTTTTTCTGGTGCAGTCCATCTCACATAATCTTTCCACTGGACATACCCTCGCACATATCCCTCCCAGCAGGTTTGCTTCTTTTATCTTCTGGGCCGCACCAGCAAAATCACCCTCTTTTATACGCCTGATAAAAACGGGGACATCTATGCGGACTGGACATCCCTTCCGGCAGGGCGGTTCATAACACTGGAGACACCTGGAAGCTTCAAGGAGTGCTGAATCGAGATTCAATCCCGTGCTTACTTCTTCGAACTTTTCACTGGGAGCCCCCACTTTTGTGAAATCGATACTAAGTTCATCCAACAATGACATCATTACACCGGACCTGATACAGAATCAAACCACATTTATATTTTTTCCATGTAATTAATTTAAAGGAATAAGCCGACTATCGTTTATTGCGACCAGATCCTATTCCACTGTCTTGTCCTGATATACTTTCACTCTAATTATCCCCCGACTAGTTATTCCGGTACAGAGGCCAGCGTCCGTAGATTACTAAAGAACGCCTGGCTATTTATACGACACCGGTCGAGGCAAGAATTTGTGGGTGATGAGCTATGGCGTGGGGAGAAATCCGCACTTTGAAACTTATTTGTTGGTCATTGGAAAAATTATTACTTATTGTGTGTTAATTCTTCATGCATTTTCTCATGTTGCTCCATAGATATTATATAACGTTCCCGGAACTCCTCTAACATTTCTTCCTCATCAGGAGATATCATGCCATCTTTTAAAGCTCTCTTTAGCACTTTTTTACATCTAAGGAATTTGAAAGCGTCCAGTCGGTTTGCGTTTTATATACTACTTTGCATTAATTCTGTATATTATACGAGTATTTTAATTTGCCCCGAAGGGGCTTTTTTCATTTGCATCCCTTCTCATTTTCTTCGTATTATATATTCATCCGTACCTATTTCGATGTCTGATAGTATTTTTCGTATCAACCCTCTTGGTAATTCTCTGCCCGGATATTGTCATAAGGGCGAAGCTCGACAGTCGAGGTTTGCATTTGTGACAATGTTCGCGGAATCGCAGCCCCGAAGGGGACCGATTCTGCTGAATGAACTGGAATTGTTGTAGTTCTCCCGTCAGGATGTTTCCAAACTGTATGACTGCCCTTTCTATGAACCATTACAAAACCTAATCTCAATACGATCTTGCATAATTTTTTGCCCGTGATAAGTGGCAACTTCATTCTCAAACCTCTACTTCTATCTCTTGAATGCCTGAAAAGGTCGGTATGGATATTGTTTTTTGTTCTGCCTTCAACGCTTCCAAATTGACCTCTATGGCTTCTTCAATGTTTTTCATAAGTTCATCTAATGTTTCGCCGTATGAATGACATCCTTTTATACTAGGAACGCTACCGATATATTGTCCGTCTTCATCCCGTTCAATTAACACTATAAATTTTTTGCTTGTCATATTCACATCTCCTTTTTTAGTAGCATATTGTCACAGAGGCGATGTTTACATTTGTGACAATGTTCGCGGAATCGCAGCCAGCAGGGTGTTGCGAAATCTGACCGCACACTTCTGGGCAGGCAAGGCGTGGGCCGCCGAGGCGAAGTGAGAGACCGTAGGGGGCCGATTCCGCTGAATAATAGCTATCGCTCTTTTCACTTTACCACCTATAAAATCTTTTTTTGTGATTTATGATTCTCCAGAATAACCCTTTTCCCTATATAACAATTTCCCGTTTCTTTCGAAAGGTCTTTTTATAACCTCTACCCACCCCTCCTTTCCACTTTCCGTGCGATATTCCCCTCCGCCTTCCCGTCCGTTTTCCGTGTCATAATCAACATCTTCACCCCCCACCTACATGTCCGATTCCCACTCCAACCATTTCTCAACTCACCCCATCCAGTGCCCTTTATCTTTGAGCCCATCTTCAACAATTTGCCCCATCACCTCTTATCATCACCGACCATTACAACGCCATCCACTTTCCATGAGACAATACCACGAGCTACCGTCCAATATCCATGACATGCACTTACACAATTCGTGCGATGATAACCGTCCACTATTCGAAAATAGCGAGCCAACAGGGTCGCCTTCACGGGCAAACTTGATAATTGAGAAAGTTTTTTCTATACGTCCCACCATTATCACGCCGTGGGAAAATGACTTTGGATATACGATCACAGATGGAACTGGTATTGAATAACACGGTAGAGGTTGTAACAAAGGATAAACTGGAAAAACTTTTATCGGATAAGGAAAAGAAAACCGCTTACGTGGGTTTCGAGCCCTCGGGAAAGGTTCACATCGGGTGGCTTATTTTTGCCCGAAAGATCATCGAGTTGAATCGATGCGGTTTTCACGTAACCATCTATCTTGCTGACTGGCACGCGTACATAAATGACAAGCTGGGCGGGGACATAGAAAAGATCAAAAAATGCGGGAAATACATGGAGGATTGCTTTATCGCCCTGGGTGTGGATCCCCAACTGAATAGTTTCGTGTACGCTAGCGAACTTCTCGGTCAGCTTTCATACTGGGAAAAGGTATTTCAGGTCGCAAAGAGATCCTCAATGGCCAGGCTCAAACGGGCAATGACCATAATGGGCCGGACCGGCGATGAGACGGATGTGGACTCTTCGAAGTTCTTCTATCCGGTAATGCAGGTGACGGACATTTTTCAGCTGGATGTGGACCTGGCATTGGGAGGAATGGACCAGAGAAGGGCGCACATGTTGGCACTGGACGTGGCGGAGAAACTACGCTGGAAGAAACCCGTGGCGCTTCACACTCCCATAATTGCAGGGCTCGACTCGAAGGGAAGAATGGATATTGCGGAAGAGAAGATGTCCAAGTCGAATCCGGATAGCTGCATATTCATCCATGACGGCCCCGACGACATAAAAAGAAAGATCAAAAAAGCATACTGCCCCCAGGGAGAACTGGAAGGGAATCCCATCATCGATCTGGTATCATATATCGTTTTTCCAGCACTGGGCGAGCTGACAATTACCAGACCGGAAAAATGGGGCGGTGACATGCATTTTTCCTCCCTGAGAGATCTTGTTGACAGCTACGAGAGTGGGCAGGTACATCCAATGGACCTGAAAACAGCTGTTGCCAATGCCCTCCACGAGATTCTCGACCCAGTCCAGAAAAGACTGACGGATATATACGGTTCTCTCGAAAAAATGGAACAAATGAATTTTAATTAAAATAGCGCTGGCCTAGTACAAGTACAAATGCGATCATTGAATAATGGTCGGGTTTAAATTTCCATTATTTCATTGGTATCAGCCAGAATAAAATTGAATTCGTCCTTGAGGTCTTCGAAGAGAGCCTCTCGGTCCTCGCTGTGGAATAAAATAACGTTTTCCGGATCGCAATCTCGAATGAATTCCACAAGTTCGCTGTGGCCGCAGTGGGCCGAAAAATCGAAGAATCCCACTTCGGCATTTATTTTCTGTTCAACGCCCCCCAGTTTCAGTGTTCCCTTATCGAGAAGGCGCCTTCCATTGGTACCTTCCACCTGATATCCGGTCAGAAGGATCGCGTTCTTAGGGTCATCCCTTATGTGATTAACGTATTGCAGAACGGGTCCGCCATCCATCATCCCGCTGGTAGTTATGATGACGTCTCCCTTCAATGCTCTCTTCCGATCGTTGGGATTGTAGGTCAGTGAGACTTGCTGTAGTGCTTGCTGAAGACCCACCGGGGATTGAAGATACGCGGGATGCCTTAAAAAAATCTGAATAATGGACTTTCCCATCCCGTCGACCCAGATGTCGAATCCCTGATCTTTGAGGATCATCATCAATTCCTGTGTCCTTCCCACCGCGAAGGCCGGAAGCACCACTTTACCGCCTCTGTCCACGATCTCGTTTATCTTCTCGATGAATTCCTTTTCCTGTTCCTTCCGGGGTTTATGATCTCTGCCGGCATAGGTTGCTTCCACGATAAGATTATCGCATTTGACCGGCTTGGCACCCTTCAACAGCCGGCTGTCCCTTGTGTTCAGGTCTCCAGTGAAAAGTGTACTTTTTTCTCCCTGAACGAAGGTCATCATGGAACCTGGAATGTGGCCCGCGGAATGGAAATTTATACTGAGACCGTTCATTTCCTTAATATCTTCGAAAGAAATAATCTCGAAATTGTTCCTGGCGCTTCTCAGGTCGTCCCAGGAGAACATCTGTGGATACCCCTCGAGATTGCATATCTTATGTGAATCCTTCCAGAGTATCTCGGAAATATCCAAGGTAGGCGGGGTGGAGAGAACTGGGGTACCGATTCGGGAACTCAACTGGGGAATGAGACCCGAGTGATCGATGTGAGCATGCGATAGAAAGACGACGTCGGTGGCGGGAGCCGGCAGGGGAAGCCGTGGCGGAGAGGAAGGCGTGAATCCGTAATCGAACAATAACCGTTTTCCATCATCTTCCATATACATGCTCAGAGAACCGACCTCTGTAGCACCGCCAAGAAACCTGAACTTCATTAATCTACCCCAGGAGGTGTAATATAGTCATAGTATATAGTTATAATCACAACACATGGATTTAATAAAATTACAATTTTTTAAATATAAATCTCCGTGATAAATATGCTTATTTTCATAAGCAACACTTGTGAAAAGGTTTATTCCGAATATGGTTAATATTGCATAATATTGCGTAAAAAGTCACTCATTTTAATGGAAAAGTATTATTATATTATCAACATTAAGAAGGCATTATGGATTCCAAGGGTGAGGGTAGTTGGTACAAAAGGTATAAGGACATTGTTCTGGCGCTTGCCGCATTTTTAATCTTGCTTATACTCGTTTTTCTCTCGGGAACGATCGATAATATTGTTCTCTTCGGGCTCATCCTGTTCTTCTCTCTCCTGGTGATAATTAAATCGGCGGACGTTTTTCTCGAAGGGGCAACCAGTCTCGCCAAGATACTGGGACTTTCTGAATTTCTCATAGGTCTCACTCTGGTGTCTATTGGCACCTCGGTACCGGAGATCGCTTCCACCGGAATGGCGTCCTTCGAAGGACACGCCAACCTGGCGATAGGCAATATATATGGTTCGGTTCTTGTGCAGATCACATTCATCATGGGGATTGTTGTTTTGTTCTGCCCCGTGAAGATAGAAAAGGCTGTAATAATGAGAGACGGCCTCTGCATGCTGGGAGCCGTGGCGATCCTCACCATATTCGTGTGGCCCGATAAAAAACTCATACTGTGGGAAGCCGTGGTTTTGATCTCTCTGTATGTGATTTATATCGCTTACCTCGTTTTCTATTACGTCATCTGGAAAAAAGAAACCCCTGACGGTCCGGGGGAGATTTCCAATGGTGAAGGCTCGAAAAGGGGAACGATACTGAAATCATTGTTTTTACTGGGATTTGGTCTTCCCCTTGTGGTATTCGGAGCCGCCAATATGGTTGATAGCTCCGCCCAAATAGCCCTCCATTTCAATGTCGACGAGAGTGTTATCGGAACTGCGATCACAGCCTTTGGAACCTCGGTACCCGAACTGATCGTGGCTGCAGTGGCGATTAAAAAGGCCAAGGGCCTGGCACTAGGGACTCTGATCGGCTCCAATATTACTGATCCGCTTCTTTCAATAGGGATCGCCGGTGTGATAAATCCCATCGAGGTCAGTGAGGTCTTGACAGTCTTCCACTATCTAATACCCATGACAATAGTTGCGTGCGTACTGGTGCTATGGTTCATGCGAACGAATTTCAAACTTACCAGGTTCGAAGGCAGCACCCTTGTAATTCTCTATCTGATCACCATCGTCGGTCTTTTTTTAGGTTGGGATATTATCAATTTCGTACGGGGTACCCTGGGAATATAGAAAAAATTGTTCTTTATGGAAAAAAAACAAAACAAATTTATTAAACGATGATGAGATACACCCACCCATTATTAATCTATATTTCCAGCTTGAGAGAGGCACTTTTAAACCGGTTTGGGCAGATGTCGGGATTATATGATAATGATGTTTTTGAGCATCTCTCATGGACTAAATCAACAGGGTGACAGCATGATCTCCGGAACGAAGATTGGACTTACCGGCCTACCAGGAATAGGGAAAACGAAGGTATTGATCAAGGTCTGTAAAATGCTGGAAAAGGAGATTAAAACGGTTGGGGGGATGATGACGACCCAGGTGGAAGAGGATGGGGAAATCGTCGGTTGGAAATGCATGGATTGGGCATCCGGTGAGGGTGGTGTATTCGCTCACAAGGATTTTGAAAGCGACAAGGTCGTGGAAGAGATGGGTCTACATCTCGAGGTTCTTGAGGAAATAGGGGTCGGGGCCTTGCAATGGGCATATGAGAATGCCGATATTATCGTAATTGACGAAGTAGGAAAGAAAGAAGTGGAGTCTCCCATGTTCGTACAGGCGGTCCAGGCGTGTATGGAGGCTGAAAAACCTCTTATGGTGACCCTTCACAAGAAGAGCAGAAATCCCCTTTTACAGGAGATACGGAGACGGGATGACATCCGAATTTTGGAGGTTACTTATGTCAACCGCAACCTGCTGCCCTACAAGATGATCAAAATACTACGGGGTGAACTGATATAGATCGCTCGGGTCTTACCAGGTTACGGGAAGGAAGTGTCGATTTCTGGTCATACGATAATGATAACAAAACAGGTCCGTCCACAAGAAGTATGGATGTATTCTACAACCGTGCAATGGAAACCGACCGGAACATGACCGTGGTTTTACTAAGTTTGTTTCAGGAAACAGCTTATCTTCCGGAAAATAAATTCAAGGCACTTGACGGTATGGGTGCCACCGGAATAAGAGGCCTGCGAATCGCAATGGAAGTGCCTGGTTCATCAGTCACAATAAATGATGTCAATCCTAAGGCGTTGGACCTGATCGCCGAAAATATTGTCTTGAACGGATCAATGAACGTGAGCACGACTCGGCAGGACATAAGAAAGATATTATGTGAAGACCGATTTGACTATGTTGATGTCGATCCCTTCGGGTCCCCTGCCCCATACGTGGAGTATGCACTGCATTCTCTTGGCCGGAAGGGCGTTCTAGCAATTACTGCCACCGATACGGCCACCCTTTTTGGATCGTACCCGAAGACCTGCCTGAGACGATATGACAGCATTTCCCTCCGGTGTTTCCTCTCCCATGAGATTGGTTTGCGAATTCTCCTGGGTTATGTGATACGGAAGGCCGCATCGAATGACCTGTGCGCGCTGCCGCTCCTGTCATATTCCCACGACCACTATTACCGTGCCTACTTCTATGTGGAAAAAGGTGCTGCTAAGGCGGACCTGCTGCTGAATGATATAAGATATCTTCTTTACGACAGGAACGATATAGATTGGTTTTTCCAGGAAAGGGATTGGATGAACCATCCCCGGAACTTAGAAAAAAGTCCGGAGGTGGATTTCGAGATGGCAGGGCCGCTTTACTCAGGCGGGCTGATTCACCCAGCGATCTCCAATGAGATTAGTAAAAGCGATATAAAGGCTGCTTTGAGCGAAAAGGGTACTGCTAATAAAGCCATGAAGATATTGATAACCCTAGCCGGTGAAGCTGAGGCCCTGCCCCTTTTCTTCTGTACCCACGAATTGGGTCGCAAGTGGGGGAAAGCTCCACCACCCATGGGGAAATTACTGAGTACACTGGACGAGCAGGGCATAACGGCTTGCAGAACGCATTTCTCACCCACCGCCATCAAATTACATAAAAAACATATCGGAGAAACAGGGAATATATGCCGGATCATGGAGACTCTGTTCGAGTGAAACAGAGGGATCGTTATTTTAAAACCAGTCTCCAGTCATCTATATCTGTTGTTGCTCCGCAAGGGCATTCGATATCACCGGATATTTTCTGGCCGCATTTCTTGCATCCGATTGCGGACAACGGCACGAGGTTCCGGCACCTGGGACAGTTGACTATATAATCCTCTGAACCGGGACACCATCCGAATCGTTTCATGCGGGAACATTTTGGACATTTCCGCCTCTCGATGATCAGTAATTTTTTACAGTCCGGACACTTTATCTTCGCTTTAGGAGCCATATCGCCCGACAGGATCCTCTTTGTAATTGGTACTTTTTTCCTGACAAGTGAAAATCGGTCCATGAACCGTAAAACAGGGTTTCTCTTGACCTCTGTGAGCATTTCCTTATGTTCGACATAATCGAGCCGGTTCTCCGGGATCCAGAAAAAGTAGATAAGAGCAGTCAGCAAAAGTACCTCCGAGACTATATAACCGACGAAAGATTTTGGTAACCCTACAAGCTGATAATCACTCAAATACCATATGGATATGTTCGATAAGAAAAGTATGGAGAGCAGGGAAAGGCTCCAAAGGCCAAGAGGAACATAATGTTCAGACCCCCCAATATTTTCGGCAGTTTTCTGATATTTTCGAACATCGATCATCTCATCGCGCCGGTTCGCCACTGTAAAGAGGGTTATAACAACCGACCAAAGGCATATTCCCTCGCAGATCAATCCCAGAAGTACCCATTTCCACTCCCATTTGGCATCCGCTCTGACAAAACAGACCACTCCCAGAAACGCGAATAGATAAATGAGGGCCACGGGAAGAAGAAGGTGCCAGACGTTGTGAAAAGATTTATAGATGCAGAAGAAGAATAAAAGCCCGAAAACTAGCCACAATCCGGTAAAAATGAATGGATAGAGAGTTCCCTCCAGGGCACCCATTACAAGCGAGAGCATGAAGAAAACCACTGCACCTACCAGCCACTGGTTCTTCAGCTCAGCCAAGAAGGTGCCGGTTCTTCCTTTCAAGACCATCAATATCGTGGGTCGAAAATCCCTGTTCATAAATAAAATTTTTGGTGTATTGTGGAGTTGGACCGCGAATGGTCCCTCGCACTAGGCCCGTTTTATCTTGCACACTTTCAAACCAAACCAGTAGGACTTAGCTATTCATATGAATGTGGGTAAAAGGGAGAATATTATACGAAGCGAGGGAACGATTATTGGGTAAGTATCAAGTTGAGTGGTTATTTGGTAATGTCCTCGAAAACACCGCATAATTATAATAGTTAATTGTGTATACCTACATTATGGCAAGACCGAGAAGTAAAATAGATATCACATGCCAGAACCACACTTGTAAATACTTTCTCAAAGAAGATG
>Ga0187827_10001947_pt1 | contig 29073 bp, 28 predicted proteins | sample ETNtaG_39_FD_167969 | JGI IMG/M metagenome (GOLD analysis project Ga0187827, IMG submission 167969) | Marine microbial and viral communities from oxygen minimum zone, Eastern Pacific Ocean - ETNP2014_SV_150_PacBio MetaG (Illumina Assembly) | ecosystem: Environmental > Aquatic > Marine > Hypoxic...
TGTCAGGGTTCGCGGGCCGGGCCCCTTGGACTTCCATCAGGATGCACTATCCTATTGTTACCCGCTTTCTAGGTCGCCTCGACCGGCAGACTAACAAGGCTATTGAGCTAAACTGAAAGAGAGTCTGATTTATCCGGTACCCACTTCATGAATGTGGTACGGATTGTGGTATAAAAAAACTTAGAAGATGAATTACTTGTATTTATCATATAGTTAGAGAATTATGTGGCGGACACCCCATCCGCCACCTTACTTGCTTACAATATCGATTTAATTGTGATGTTTTTGACCAGTTTCTGATCAGTCCCACATTTGGTCCCACACTGTGATCCAGTAATCTGTGGACGATCATCAGTCGTGAGCCATTCCGGGCACAGGTTATCGAGCAATCTCGGTTAAGGCGGCTAACCGGAACAGGCTACAGGCCCACTCCCCGAAAATCCGCCCGCCGCTCTGCAGATATAAATATACCGGCCGGCGGGAGCCTCATGCTCACACAGCACGCGCGCTCAGACCCCACAGGAGGTAAAGTCTGATTGCGTCAACCTGAATTATCTGGCACATATTATCTGGCGCATGACAGCATCGGATTCCAATAATTTTGATGACCTGTCAGGCCAAGACTGGCCTCTACATCCTTCCAACAAAACACCACCCGGAAACGCGCTAAATGCCTTCTTCAAACCTCGATTCCGCGTCGCTGATCTCAATGTACCGGCGGATGCGGCTCATCCGCCGTTTCGAAGAGCGTACAGCCGAACTTATTGATGCCGGCGAAATCCGCGCCCATGCGCATCTCTATATCGGTGAAGAAGCGGTTGCCGTTGGCGTTTCGGCGGCTCTCGAAATCCGTGATATCACCACTTCGACCCATCGCGGCCACGGCCATATCTTGGCCAAGGGCGGCGACCCGATGCGTATGTTCGCTGAATTGATGGGCCGGGAATCCGGATATAATAAAGGCCGCGGTGGATCGATGCACATCGCGGATGTCGAGCTTGGTATCTTTGGCGCCAATGGCATAGTCGGTGCGGGCGCGCCGATGGCATGTGGTGCCGCGCGGATGTTCAAAAACCGTGGCGAGCCGCATGTTGCGGTGCCCTTTTTTGGGGACGGTGCGATGAACCAAGGTGTCCTTCTCGAATCCTTGAACATCGCCGCGATTTGGGACCTGCCGGTTGTCTTCGTTTGTGAGAATAATCAATACGCCATCACCTCGCCGATCGCGGAAATGTCACGCGGCTCGCTGGCTGATCGGGCGGCGGCGTTTGGACTGGAGGCCGAAGCGGTGGATGGCATGGATGTCGCCGCCGTCCATGAAGCTGCTACACGGGCCGTCACGCGAGCCCGCGCCGGTGGGGGTGCGAGTTTCCTCGAATGCCAGACCTACCGCTTCGATGCGCACAACACGGCCTTGCGCGGTATAGACCTCTCCTACCGCACCAAAGAGGAAATCGAAAGCTGGAGGGAACGGGATCCTCTGACACTCGCGGCGCAAAGTCTTAACGCCAAGGACGGTTGGGCTTCTGGTGACCGTACGGTGATGGATGCGGAAGTCGATGCCGAAATCGAGGACGCGATCGCACAGGCCAGGAACAGTGCTATTCCGTCGGCGGATACTGCCTTGGAGCATATGTATGCGCGAACTTATCCGGGCTTTCCGGCAGGAGTGTCGGAATGAGCCGCGAACTCAGTTTCGCCGAGGCCATGAACGAGGCATTGACCCAGGAAATGGCACTCGACGAGACCATCGTCATTTTTGGTGAGAACATTCGAGGTCAGGGACGTGGTGAGCTGCGCGGGCTGCAGGAGGCCCACGGCGATGACCGGGTGATCGATCTACCGATATCCGAGGCTGCAATGACCGGCGTCGCCACCGGCGCAGCACTCGCCGGCGCCCGCCCGATCATCCATTATCAGGTATCCTCGCTGATTTTTCCCGCCTTCGATCAACTCGTAGACCAGGCGGCGAAACTGCCGTTGATGCTGGGCGGGCAAGCGCATGTAGCAGCGACTTATTTGATCATGGGGGCCGGTGCCAGCGGCGGCCGCGCTGGGCAGCATTCTGACAACCCCTATCCTTATCTCATACACGCCGACATCAAGACCGTGATGCCATCGAACCCATCGGATGCGAAGGGTCTACTCGCCACGGCGATCCGGGAAGACGACCCGGTGGCGTTTTTTGTTCCCGTTCGGCTGAACGCGATGCGCGGTCCCGTCCCCAAAAAGCAGTATTTCATCCCGCTCGCGCAAGGCGAGGTCAAACGCAAAGGGCGCGATGTAACGGTCGTGGCCGTGGGCCATCTGGTTGGTGAAGCAATGGCCGTTGCGGATGCGCTCGACGAGGACGGTATTGATGTCGAGGTCTGGGACCCTCGATCCCTCCTACCCCTTGACCGGGCCGGCCTCGCCGCAACGGTTCGGAAGACGGGCCGAGTTGTCTTGTTTGATGATTCCCATCGCAGCTGTGGATACGCGGCTGAGCTTTCTAGCATCATCGCGGAACACTGCTTTCGCGATCTGAAGGCACCAATAAAGCGGGTTACCCGTGCGGATGTTACGATACCATTTGGCCAAGCCATTGAATCTGAGGTTCTGCCCGACCAACGCCGGCTCGAACGAGCTATCCGTGCCGTGGCGGCATGGGAATATGATGCTTGAAGTTGGCGACCTACGCCACCCTGGCCTGCCCTGGAAAAAATGCTCCGATTGAGGCGACGCACCAGATATCTTTTTAGAGATTACCAATTGATATTATCTCATATTGATCATGCTCCCTGTTATTGCTCTTATGTGGCGCTGACACAATTGAGCGCCGCCTTGGCTACGCGATAAAGGATGATGGTGAGCATTATAATACCGCGGCCAAATATTAGCCCAACGTACTGCTCCAGGTTTTTGATGCCGCGCAGGACGAGAACACCAAGTCCCGGTGCAGAGACCGGGAATGCGATGACAACCATGAAAAGGCTCACCATGATTTTTTGGTTCACGCCGGCCATCATGTTGGGCAAAGCTAGGATTATTCGAGGAATGTTGGCTTTGTAACTTCCAAGTTTGGAGGATTTTGAGTATAAAATGATAGTATAGGGGATTAGAAATCTTACGAGGAGGCAGAAATATGAATAGGATTTTGATTTCAACAATTTGCAGTTTAGCGCTGATGCTGGGAGTTTCTACCCAAGCAAACGCTGGTTGCGGCGATATTACTATGGCAGAAATGAACTGGGCATCGGCTGAGCTTATGGCCAATGTAGACAAGGTCATCCTGGAAAAGGGGTATGGCTGTAAAGTTGAGATGGTGGCCGGCGCAACCATGCCAACATTCACGTCAATGAATGAAAAAGGTCAACCGGATATTGCGCCTGAACTTTGGGCCAACGCTGTTCGCGATCCGCTCAAGAAGGCGATTGGCGAAGGACGTTTGCATTCTGCGAATGCCGCTCCGATTACTGGTCTTGGTGAAGGCTGGTGGCTCCCGCCGCATACCGTAAAAAAACACCCTGAACTGAAGACGGCTCTCGATGTCTTGAATAACCCTCAACTATTCCCACATCCGGAGGATCCCTCGAAGGGTGCCTTTGTAGGCTGCCCGGCGGGTTGGGGTTGCCAACTGGCCAATAACAATCTTTTCCGGGCTTTTGAGATGAAAAAGAAGGGCTGGATTTTGGTTGATCCGGGTTCAGCAGCCGGTTTGGACGGCTCAATGGCCAAGGCCGTAGAGCGCGGCGAGAACTGGTTCGGTTATTACTGGTCACCGACCGCAATGATCGGCAAGTACAAAATGGTTAAGCTTGATTTCGGCGTACCCTTCGCCGGCAGCGAAAACTGGGATGGTTGCATAGTGAAACCAGAGCAGGAATGTGCCAATCCGAAACCATCTTCCTGGACCACGTCTGTAGTGAATACAGTGGTCACAGACAAATTTAAGAAGCGGAGCGGCCCTGGTTTTAATTTTCTGAAGAAACGTGTTTATCCCGGCGATATCATGAACGGCATGTTAGTTTACATGGGTGACAATCAGGCCAGTGGTAAAGATGCAGCTGTGGAATTTTTAAAGAAGCACGAAAACGTGTGGACGAAGTGGGTTCCGGCTGATGTCGCCGCAAAAGTTAAGGCTGGTTTGTAAAAGTTTTTTTGAAGAAGAAGCTTTGGGCCTGCGAGCAGTTTCTGCTTAGCAGGCCCGTTTCTTTTCGTCCATAAATCAGGTGCAATGATGGACTGGCTCGACGAATTCCCGAAAATGGAGCGCCAAGAATTACGCGACATGAAAAAGGCCATTGATCTTGGCTTTCGTGATTTTTCGCGCACCTATGGTGAGGGACTTGAAACTTTTTTTGAGCCTCTATTATTTTTTCTTGTTTGGCTGGAAAAACTGTTAATCAACACGCCTTGGCCCATCGTCATTTTGGCAATTGTTGGCCTAACATGGATTGGTGCGCGCAGCTGGATCATCGTCGCGGGCACTGCATTATGCTTTCTTGTTATCGGCTATCTGGGTATGTGGGAAGACACGATGGCAACTCTGGCCATCATTTCAGTAGCGACATTGATATGTATCAGCTTCGGCATTCCTCTGGGAATTTGGATGGCACGTTCGGACCGAGTGCAAATTGTTATTACGCCAATTCTTGACGTTATGCAGACAATTCCAAGTTTCGTATATCTAATCCCAGTGGTAATGCTACTGGGCATAGGAAAGGTGCCCGGGCTGATAGCAGTATGCATTTATGCGATGCCACCCATCGTGCGCCTGACTAATCTTGGCATACGTTTAGTCGATAAAGAAATCCTAGAGGCAGCCGATGCGTTTGGTGCAAGTTACTGGCAGCGTCTGTTGGGCGTGCAAATGCCGCTCGCTTTACCAAATATTTTTGCCGGCGTAAACCAAACCATTATGATGGCTTTGGCCATGGTGGTCATTGCGTCAATGATCGGAGTTAAGGGCCTTGGTCTACCAGTTCTTCGTGCAATTAGTAACCAGTATCTAGCGCTTGGTTTATTGAATGGACTTGCGATTGTGGCGCTTGCCGTTATCTTTGACCGTGTTACCCAGAGATATGGCCAACGGTTGCAACAGCATCGTCAGGGTATCCTCCATGACTGATGTAAAAGTCAAGATTGCTAACTTATTTAAGATTTTTGGGCCTAATCCAAATGGCGTTATGGGTTTGGTTAAAGATGGAATTTCTAAGCATGATTTGTTGGATCAACACAAACACGTCCTAGGCCTGAGAGATATCAACATCGATGTGCCAGCACATCGTATACAGGTGATAATGGGACTTTCTGGATCAGGTAAGTCTACGTTAATCCGCCACATAAATCGCCTGATTGAACCAACCTCAGGGGAAGTTGTAATTGATGGTGAAGATGTCTTGGCAATGTCGCAGATGCGATTACGTGAATTCCGAAGACACAAGATATCTATGGTTTTCCAAAATTTTGGCCTACTACCACACCGCACGGTAACCCAAAATGTTGCCTATGGTCTGACTATTCAGGGTATCAAAGGAAATACTGCGTACGAGCGCAGCCAACACTGGATTGAACGAGTGGGCCTTACTGGGTTTGAAAGCCATTATCCAGCTCAACTGTCTGGTGGCATGCGGCAACGGGTAGGCTTAGCCCGGGCAATGGCAACAGATGCAGAAATACTTCTCATGGATGAGGCTTTTTCAGCACTGGATCCGCTTATCCGAACAGATATGCAAGATGTTTTGCTGGGTTTACAGGAAGAATTACACAAAACGATAATTTTCATAACCCACGATCTGGATGAAGCTTTGAGGATCGGCGATCAGATTGCAATCCTACGGGATGGTGTAGTAATCCAACTAGGCGATCCGCAAGAGATAATCATGAACCCGGCGGATGATTATATTGCCGATTTTACGAAGGATATTAACCGAAGCCGGGTCATTGAGGTGCGGTCCATTATGGAAAATGCTGCCAGCGCATCGGGCCCTAAGCTTGCATCAAGCATGCCAATAGGAGATGCATTGCAGATTTTAATTGGCGCTAAAGAAAATACAGGTTTAGTCGTTGATAATAATGACGAGATCGTTGGTGGGGTTAATTTAGAGCGAGTGGTGTCTGCAATTGCCCGACCGGACAAAGAATTAAAAGAAGGTTCACGCTACAAATAATTCGCGCTACTAATGTATGGGTTACACAGGAATGAATAGGGATTGGAAAATTAGCAATAAAATAATGAAAAAAATTATTATTGTTAAATTATTGTAACATACTAAGAAATTAAAGATCATAATTTATGAAAATAAAATATCTATATTGCTATAGGTTTATTGATTTCACATTTTTCTCTGGAAGAAACTAGTTCTATTTCTTCTGTTTGATATTCGAAAACCTAGTGATTTAGATATGGTAGCCGATAGCAAGAATCCTAAGGAGCTGAACCCTGACCTTCGACCGCCCAGGCAGGTCATGCGTCTGGAGCGGATGGGTGCATCGCACCAGACACGTTTGAGCTTCATGCGCCGCCTGATCCGCCGCATGGCCAATGAACGTTGGAGCTTTGAATGTTTGCGCTTTGACGTCGATGCAGATGGCTATGGGACTGCCGTTTATGCCGCCCATGCACCTGAGCATACCTATTCTCTCGTCGCCTTCACTCAAGAGCTTGCACCCGAGAAACGCACGGACCGGGTGATAGCTGAGAATTGGGATGCGACTTTCAACCTCTTTGACGGTGTGCCGACCGATGATGATATTGCGAGGTTGGCGGAAAACACACCAAAACAGGAGGCTGGTCGTTTTCTCTCAAGTGAATTGTGCTTGGCAAGGGGCAACAAAAGCCTGCGGCTTTTTGAACATATGGTGTCCGCATTAGCGTCCGGACGACAACCCGATATTGACCGGCTCTGTGACGTTGGTTATCTCATGCGCACTACGGCGGTTTATGGTAGCGGAAAATTTGGCTGTGCCGACTACCAAAAGATTGCTGGAAGGCCTGAAATGGCGGCGCCGTTTCAGGCGGAAATGTTGACGGTTTTTCTTATACGCGGGTTGCTTTTTGATCTTGTCAATCATGTTGCCAGTGCTCGTGGTGGCAGCAAAGCCGTTACCTTACGTCGTGATTTTGCACGCTATCTTGGAATTGGTAATTCGACCGGGCTGGGAATGGCGCCGTTCTTGATTTATCACCCGCATTTAATCAACAACTGGGTTTGGGCGCGCGAGACAGCGCTGGCAAGGGTGCGTGCAGTTACATCTGTGAGCTCGGAGGAGGCTGCGGACTTTGGCAAACTGATTGGAAAGGCGCGCCACTTTGTCAATGAATGGAACGTGAAGGATAATGCCCAGACAGAACGGATAAAGATTTTACGAGATGAGTTAGCCAACCTAGCTGAGTGGTGCCAAACTGGTCTGTCGTGTTCCGCCCCCTGGGATGCCGTCGTCCGTTATGCAGAGGCTAGTTATTCGCTCGAAGGGCAGGAACTGACCAATTCCCTTTTATTGGAGGCTTATGGTGACCTAGTCGACGACCTTGGCGATAGCATGGGAACAAATATGGTTCCAAAACTCGATCCATTGATGTCGGTTAAGGGTGTACGTGATTTGATTAATGCAAATTACAAGTGGGTTCAGGAGACCGATTTCTCGAAACATTCCTCGCAGCAGAGGTTCTGGTATTATTCCGAGGACAAGCTCGAACCACGCTTGGGTAGTCGCTACACTGAGCCCGGTGCAGAGCTGGAAATGCCTATCGCTGTTGCTCGCGACGTTAGCCTGCTGCAGGACTGCCTAACAGAGCGGGGTGATGATGAAACCATGGCGGAGTTCCTGATGCTAAAACCAGAGTTCCGCCAAATTGTTCGTCGAATTCAGTCCGTTGCTAATTCCCCCTACGGCGAAATTCAAGATAATTTATTGGATGCCACTGTTCGTCCTCTTGATATTTTGCGTTTCAAACTAGCTTTTTTCGGGGTTTCAAAGTTTGACCCGAAGTCGGACCTTTGGACACGTGTAAACATGTATCAAGGAGCACCGCTACTTGATGAAATCTCCCAGGAAAAAGCCAACGGTTGGATTTTCCCGTTGAAACCGGGATCCGATAATCCTGCGTGCCCACTTTGACTAGTTCCACCGTATCGCTATCAATGAATGAGGCAAAGTTCTTTTTCACTCGAGCAGCGGTTGGTGCAGGTGTTCCTTTCGGGTTGGGCGAAGATTTCGCGGCCGCGTCGATTTGGCTAGCGGGCCAAGGCATAGACCCTGCCAAAATTTCGGCGCCCGCCCTTTCAGCTCTTGCCGAAGGCCGTAGTAGTAGGAGGATCACTAGAGGTAAAAACGCCAGTGCTACTCATTTCGTTGATGCTGATGGCCAAACGATTTCGGCGTTATTTGCCGGTCCTGCCGTTGCGGATTGGATGCAGGTTGCATCCGCAATCCGCAAGGAAATAATTGCCACTATCGTTTGCGTTGATCAACCAGCGTTGATCGCCGCATATATGGCAATAGAGGGGTTTGAGGCTGGTTTGGTTGAAATCACATGGCCGGGGCGTAAGGGGAAATCGTTTAACGTGGAAATTGGACCGAATTCGGTAAATGGTCTGATAGCGAGTGTCCAAGATAATAAGCCACCAAGTCCGGCAAAGGTAACCGTGGTCTTCAAGCCACATAATCCGATCTCTGAAGATATATGGTTGCAAGCTGACCCTCGCATCGAAGTTGTTGATGTCGCGGCTGAGCCTTGGAAAGTAGTAATGGAGTTTTTCAAAAAATGCCTTGTACCCTCATCTGAGCAATCGCTTGAGCAAGGCGCGGGTGCCGGTTTGAAAGATAACGACTAGGAATAAGTTCGTTTTCGCCCATTCCGCCAGCTTGTATGCGTTCGATCGCATCGGCGAAATTTATGATGATACGCGCAATGTCTCAACCTTTTATGAACTTCAGAAACGACCGATGCGCGGGTTTATGATGCTTGTACGAACTAACGGAAGGCAGCCAGTATTAGGCGATTTTGCAACTGGTGTTACAAATGTACCAGATTGGTGCGATGGGCGTTTGTTACGAAATCGTCGAAGTCATTTATCTCGGCATGGCCTTGGCCAATAAATCTGACCGTTATGGCCATATCTGACCCGGCATGAGTGCGATGGATTATTGCCTGATCTGGCCCTGACCTGGGCAAGATCATAGTTCATTTGCAGGGTCATTCAGCCGTCCGCCGTACCCCATTTCTATTTTTTCGAACCTGAGCGCAATTTCTGGCGATATGGCGGATTTTTTGTTGAACACATTATTGAGTGTCTGGCGGGTGATACCCAGACGCCGGGCTGCCTCGGTCACACTCAAAGGCAATGGTTCAAGGTATGTGAGGGGAACATGATGGCCAGGATTGGGTGGATTCTTCATCAGTGCGTTAGCGTCGTTTCTCCTTGAGCCGTACACTGACAATTACTTATCAAATCCACTGCCGCATTTGTCGCTGCGAAGACCAACCTAAACCTCCAACGCAATGCCATCGCGGCCTGGATCAGCTCCGCCGTCCCACTTCCGCTTGCCGTCATTGGGCATCCGAATACCGTGAACGCCGGCGAAGACGTAGCTGAAGGGGTTGCGCACGATGGGATAGCCGCGCGACTCAAGCTCTTCCGTGACGAAATGTGGAATACGGTTGGAGACATCGATAGTGTTGCTGTTGGCTGTAAACCGTGGCGCCGCGACGGCCTCCAACATGGTCATGTCAAAATCCAATACGTTTAAGACGGCCTGCAGGACGCCCATGGTAATAAACGTGCCGCCCGGAGCGCCGATCACCACATACGGGTCGTCGCTCTTGAAGACGATGGTTGGGCACATAGCGGTGAAGCGGCGTTTGCCCGAACCGATGGAATGGGGCATGTCGGGGCGCGGGTCGAATGCGCCCATGCAGCCGTTATACATGAAGCCCATGCCTTGGGTGACCACGCCCGAGGGCATGCCTAATGAGTGCGTCATGGAGACGCAATTACCGGCCTCGTCCACCACGGTGACATGGGTGGTATCCTTGGATTCCTCTGGCTCACCAAAGCGGATTACGTTGGCTTTCTCGCCGGAGCGGATCATGTGGGCATAGTGGCCCGCTTGCTGGCGGTCGATGAAGTCCTTGACGGGCACATCGTCAAAGGCCGGGTCGCCCATCTTGTTGTCCTTGTCGATGGTGGCGTATTTCATGGCCTCGGCAACGATGGTGATGTAATCAGCGCTGTTGTGGGTCATGGAACGCAGATCAAAATGTTCCAGAATATTGAGCATTTCCAACATCATGACGCCGCCCGATGGCGGATGCCCGCAGGAGACTTTGTCGCCCCTGTATTCGCCCCAGATGGGTTCGGCGCGGACGGTCTTGTAGTTCTTCAGATCGTTCAGGCTCAACAGGCCGTTGTGCGCCGCTACATCGGCTGCGATTTCCTCGGCGATCTCGCCGGAATAAAAGATCTCCGCCCCGCCGTCGCGGATACGTTCCAAGGTCTGTTTCATGCCGGGATTTTTTACCCGTGAGCCCACCGGATAGGTTTCCCCCTGGCCGTCGCAATAAATCTCTTTGGTGGCGGGAATTTCGCGCAGCTTGTCGCCCACGGACATGCGGCCCATGATGTTGGATGCGCTCCAGAATTCATCCACGTGAGGGCGGATGACAAAACCGTCCTCGGCATGTTCGATGGCGGGCTGGATGACGTCTTTCCAATCGAACGTGCCGTATTCCTGCACCGCCTCGTAATAAGCCTTCAGGCTGCCCGGCGTCATGATGCTTTCATAACCGCATTCATTGGCGCGATTGTGCAGGATAAAGCCGAAACCATCGCGGGCTTGCGCCTTGATCTGGTCTTCCCACATAGTTTCCGTCGCCGCCCCCGGCGCCGTGGTGTGGAAATCGATGAATCCGTGATGGCCTTTGTTCGGCAGGTACAGCTGCATGGTGCCAAAGCCGGCGATGCCACACATCATGGGGTCGACCACGGTTTGCACCAGGGCGCATGTCATGGCCGCATCGACTGCGTTGCCACCACGTTTCAGAGCCAGAGCGCCAGCCTCGACGGCTTCGGGTTGCGGCGCGCATACCATGCCTTTGGTCACGACGGTCTCCTCCAGTGTTATTATTTCTCGGGTATGAGGCCTCTGGGGCTAAAGCGTAGCACAAGCAATAATATCAGGCCCATTGTCATCAGGCGCATATGGGCTGCGCTATCGAGCAGATGCTTGCGTAGGCCGCTGCCTTCGTCCAGACCGGCGGTCAGCAGATCCATCAGCCACAGGCCCATAGGTTCCGCCTCGATCCAGAAAAACCAGATCACGAATCCACCCAGGACCGAGCCCCAGTTGTTGCCGGAACCGCCGACGATCACCATCACCCAGATGATGAAGGTAAAGCGAAGTGGCTGGTACGAGGCCGGCGTGAACTGCCCATCCAAGGTGGTCAGCATGGCGCCCGCGATGCCGACCACGGCGGAGCCGAGGATAAAGACCTGTAGATGCCGGCCCTTGATATTCTTGCCCATGGCGGCGGCGGAGACCTCGTTGTCGCGGATCGCCCGCATCATCCGGCCCCAGGGTGAATTCAACGCCCTCTGCGACAGCCACAACACCATCAGCAATACGGCGGCAAATAGCGCGCCATAACAGAGTTTTACGAAGATGGAGGAAAACTCGATTGGCGTTGCTCCAAAACGTTCGGCCCATTCCTGAAACCAGAGTGCCTGTTGCAGATCAACCTCGTAAGGTACCGGGCGGGGCAGGCCGGAGACGTTCTTGACGCCACGGGTGAGCCAATCCTCGTTCTTCAGAACGGCGACGATAATCTCGGATATGCCCAGCGTAGCGATAGCCAGGTAGTCGGAGCGCAGGCCCAGGGCGATCTTGCCAACGATCCAGGCGGCGGCGGCGGCGAATATTCCACCAACGATCCAGGAAAACAAGATCGGCAAGCCCAGGCCGCCCAGAAAGCCGGTTTTGGCGGGTTCGACCGCCTCGATCGCTTCGACCGCCGGATCAAAGAAGGCGCGCGTCAGGAAATAGCCGGCAACGATGATGACCATCAGAACCAGATGCCGGAGGCCGCGCGAAGCAATGCGCTTGGCCGCGAATAAAGCGGCCAATATGGTCGCCACGGCCGTTACAAGGGATATGGCGATGCCGCCACCGCCGGCCTGCCAGGCTGCCGTGACGGGCGGAACGGACATCAGAATTCCAGCCACGCCGCCTAGGGCTGCGAAGCCCATGATGCCCACGTTGAACAGGCCCGCATAACCCCACTGAATATTGACACCCAGGGACATCACGGCGGAAATCAGACACAGGTTCAGGATCGCCAGGGCCAGGGACCAGCTTTGGATCAGGCCAACGGCGGCCAGGGCGGCGAACATGGCCAGGAACATCAGGACCGGGCGCAGGTTGCTATTGTCGTTTGCGTTTACTCTGGCACTCATGAAGCTTTGCCCCCGAATATACCCGTTGGACGTAACAACAAGACCAACACCAGGATAACGAAGGAGACCGCGAACTTGTAATCCGTGGACAAAAGCTGCGTCAGGCCCTCGGGTGCCCAGTCGCTGGGCAGAGTGTAATAGAGGAACTTCTTGTAGGCATAAGTGACCGTGACTTCAGAAAAGGCAATGATGAAGCCACCCGCGATGGCGCCCAGGGGGTTGCCCAATCCCCCGACGATGGCGGAGGCGAATATCGGCAGCAACAGTTGGAAATAGGTGAACGGCTTGAAGCTTTTGTCCAGGCCGTAAAGTACGCCAGCAATGGCGGCTAGCGCCGCGGCCAGAGTCCAGGTAATCAGCACCACCCGTTCCGGGTTTATGCCAGACAGGAGCGCCAGGTCTTCGTTGTCGGAATAGGCGCGCATGGACTTGCCCGCGCGGGTACGGTTGAGGAACCAGAACAAGGCCGCTACCACAATCACCGCCGTAAGAACCGTCAGGCCTTGTGATGTCTTGAACGAGATGCCTTCGCTCAACCCGGTCATGCGTTTGAATTCTCGTGCCTTGACGATGAAGCGCTCACCATCGGCGAAGCGTTGATCGTCTGGTCCTATGATGAAGCGTACCATGCCGTTCATGATGAACATCACCCCAACCGAGGCGATCAGAAAGACCACCGGTGCGACCTTTTGCCGGCGGTAAAAGCGGTAGACCCAGCGGTCCGTCAACAGCAGCAAAATGACCGTGCCAAGAATGCCGAGCGGCAGCGCCAGCAACGCGGTCGGCAATGGATAGATAGATACACCCAAGGCCTGCAAGGCCCAGGTTACTAGCACGGTGATCATGGTACCAAAGGCCATGGTGTCGCCGTGGGCGAAGTTGGAAAAGCGTAGGATGCCAAAGACCAGGGTGACGCCCAGGGCGCCGATGGCCAGTTGACTGCCATAGGCCATGCCGGGGACAAGCACGAAATTGGACAGCAGAATGAACGCGTTCAGGAAACCATCCATGCCCTCAACCGCCTAAAAAAGCTTTGCGGACTCCCGGATTAGCCATCAAGGCGGCCCCGGTGTCGGTGTAGCGGTTGCGTCCCTGGACCAGGACATAGCCCTTGTCCGCTATGTTCAGGGCCTGGCGAGCATTTTGTTCCACCATCAAAATGGCGATGCCGCTTTTAGCCACTTCGATAATCCGGTCAAACAGTTCGTCCATGACGATGGGTGAGACACCCGCCGTGGGTTCATCCAGCATCAGGACTTTTGGCTGGGTCATTAGGGCCCGGCCCACGGCGACCTGTTGCCGTTGTCCGCCCGAGAGCTCGCCGGCGGGCTGGCGGCGTTTCTCTTTCAGGATGGGGAAGAGCTCGAATACCTGCTCGAGCGTGCCGGAAAAATCATCTCGTCGGATAAAGGCGCCCATCTCCAGGTTCTCTTCCACCGACATGGAGGTGAAGACATTCTGGTTCTGCGGTACGAAACCCATGCCCTTGGCCACACGGGCCTGGGGTGACAGAGTGGAGATATCCTCACCATCCAGATGCACAGCGCCCTGGTGGATAGTCAGCATGCCGAAGACCGCTTTCATGGCGGTGGACTTGCCGGCGCCGTTGGGGCCGACGATAACCGCAATTTCGCCCTGTTCGACGCCAATGGTACAATCATGCAGGATATCGGCGCCGCCATAGCCGCCCGTCATGTTCTCGCCGCTGAGATAACTCATGATACCGGTTCCTGAAGTGACGCGGGCTTGTTCTTCAGGCCGGTGCCCAGGTAGGCCTCGATTACCTGTTCGTTGGCCTTGACCTCTTCAATGCTGCCTTCGGTCAGAACCTGACCCTCCGCCATGACGATCACTGGATCACATAGGCGGGAGATGAAATCCATGTCGTGTTCGATCATGCAAAACGTATAGCCGCGTTCTTTTTGCAGGCGCAAGATGGCATCGCCCAGGGTATTGAGAAGCGTTCGGTTAACACCGGCGCCGACTTCGTCGAGGAAGACGATCTTGGCGTCCACCATCATGGTGCGGCCCAACTCCAGTAGCTTTTTCTGTCCGCCCGACAGGTTGGCGGCGAACTCATCGGCGACCTGGGCGATCTCGAGAAACTCGATGACCTCGTCGGCCTTGGCCCGAACCTGTTCCTCTTCCTGGCGGACTTGCGCGGGTTTCAGCCAAGTGTCCAGCAGACGCTCTCCCATCTGGCCGGCGGGTACCATCATTAGGTTTTCCCGTACCGTCAGGGTGCTGAATTCCTGGGCAATCTGAAAGGTGCGCAGCATGCCCTTGGCAAATAGTTCGTGAGGTTGCAGGTCGGTAATATCCGCGCCGTCCAGATAGACCTTGCCGGATGTGGGCTTGTGCAGACCGGCAATGACATTAAAAAGCGTGGTTTTGCCGGCTCCGTTGGGGCCTATCAGGCCGGTAATGCGGCTGCCTTCAATCGATAAGGAAACCCCGTCGACGGCGTGAATACCGCCGAAATGCATATGGAGATTTTCGACTTCGATCATAAAATATTAAGAATGGTGGGAAACGATAGCAGACGAATGCCTCAACCGTTTCCCACCAATCAACTCAACACTGCTCGCTTAGCGGAAACGCGCGGTGGTGTTCTTGCCACCGGAGACCAGGATCTCACGGTAGTTGCCGGCGCTTTCGCCAGGGCCGATTAGTTCAACCGCCGAGGCACCGACATAGTCCACTTCACCGCCACTGGCGATGATCTTCAGACCCTTGGCCAGCTCACCAGGATAGATTTTGGTGCCTGGTGCATTGGCCACGCCAAGCAGCTTGCCCTTGAACATCTTGCTCTGCGAAGACTTAGCGGCTTGCATGGCCAGCATGATCAAAGCAGCGGCGTCATACGACTCGGAAGCAAATGGCCCGGCCTTGAAACCAGCAGCCTTGGCCATTGTGCCAAACTTTGCGGCACCTGGGCTGTCCGTGCCGGGTACGGTGCCAAACGAACCATTCAGGTCCTTGCCAATGGCCAGCGGCAGGCTGTCGCCAATCATGCCGTCAGGCAGAACGAAAGTCTCAAACGCACCGGTGTCAAGCGCGGCCTGGATAATGCCCTTGCCGCCTTGGTCGAGATAACCAGCCACGATCAGCACATCGCCACCGGCGGCGGCCAGAGCACCCACTTCAGCGGTGTAATCCGCCTTGCCATCTTCATGGGCGGCGGAAATGGTGATCTTACCACCGGATTTTTCAAAATTAGTCTTGATGGAGTTGGCCAGACCCTTGCCATAGTCATTGTTGGTGTAGGTCAGCGCGGCTGACTTGATGCCCTTATCATTGAGGATCGCGGTCAAGACCTGGCCCTGGCGCGCATCGGAGGGCGCGGTGCGGAAGAACAGGCCGTTGTCCTTGATCGACGACAGCGCCGGCGAGGTAGCCGAGGGCGATACCATGACGATGCCGTTGGCCAGAGCCACGTTCTGCAACATGGCCGTGGTCACGCCGGAGCAATCGCCGCCAACGATGGCGTTGATCTTGTCGGACGTGACCAAGCGCTCGGTCGCCGCCGTGGCGGCTGCGGAATCCGTGCAGGTCGTGTCGCCGCGTACCGACATTACCTTGCTGCCGCCCAACAGGGCGCCGCTTTCACTGACTTCCTTGATGGCCAGCTCGGCACCAGCCGCCATATCCGGTGTCAGGGATTCAATCGGGCCTGTGTAGCCCAAAATCACGCCCAATTTGATATCTTCGGCATTTACCGCCGTGCTGATGAGCGCAGCCATAGCCGTCGCAACTAACAGTTTTTTCATTGTCTCTCTCCCTGTTGGGTATCATTAGGACGCTTGCGCAACTTTTACTCATGCGTCGGTCCTGTGTTTTTAATCTAAAACGGCTTGGATTTAAAACACATAAATTTGTTTGACTCGACTACCATGAAGCCCAAGGCGAAGGGCAGGGAGAAAGGGCAATTCGGCATGGTCAGGGCGGAGGATATTGTAGGAACCTGGGTTTTGGTGGCGCGTGGCGCCAGTGAAAGTCATAGGGCCCAGCTCGAGGAACGCTACGGCACCCAGTCGGAAGGCGTGGTCATTCTCTCCCCCGACGGCTGGATGTGCGCCGCCCTTGGCCGCGGCGATCGAGCGCGTTTGCCGGGCGATCCCGAATGGCATGGCGATGCCCCTGACGCCGAACGGCTGGCCGCCTTCGATAGCTATGTCTCCTATGCCGGGCGCTGGCGCATCGAGGATGGCCAGTTGATCACGAAGGTGGAGTTTGCTCTGAACCCAAGCTGGGTTGGCGGCGAGCAGGTGCGGGATGTGGAAATACTGGCGGACGGCACCTTGCGCTTGGTGGTGACGCGCATTTGGCCCAATGGAGAAAATGTCAGCGTCTGGGTCGATTGGCACCGCGCGGATTAAACCGGAAGATTAAAACAGACGGCCGCCATTGGAGACCTTGCGGTTGGGCTCCACCAGGACAACGCCGCCGTCATCATCGGGGAAGCCCAGGACCAGGATTTCGGACATGAATTTGCCGATCTGCTTGGCCGGAAAATTAATCACGGCTGCGACCTGTTTGCCGATTAACTCTTCCAGACCGTAGTGGAAAGTGCATTGCGCGGAGGTCTTGCGTTCGCCGATCTCGGGCCCGAAATCCACATACAATTTGTATGATGGATTGCGTGCTTCGGGATAAGGCTCCGCCCGAATGATGGTGCCGACGCGGATGTCTACTTTCAGGAAGTCGTCGAAACTAATTTCGCTCATTGTACGCTCGCATCAGCTTCGTCTTCCGAAAGGTGGACAAATCGGCTGGGGCCACGGCGCAGCGCGCTCAGAATGCTGTCGACCCGACCCAGGGACTTATCCAGGGTCGCCATGGTGTGGGCCAGATCTTCGCTCTCATCCTCCAGCCAAATCCGCAGAACACCGAGGTAAATCAGGCCAAGGCCTTTCAATTGCAATGGTGCCAACGGGCCCCAGGGCTGAATACGGGCGGCCTCCAGCATCCACTGCAAAGACCGTCGCATGGGCCCCGTCGCCAGACAGGCCATGGCCGCGGGGTCTTGGGGCAGATCCCGTGCTAGTTTGGCCAAGGCGTCACGGTATGGGGCCAGGGCATCCAGGCGGCGCATGATGACATCGAACAGGCGGTCGCGAGCCGGTTCCGCCGCCATATCCGCGTCGCTGCCACGCAGGACCAGATCATCGGTCATTCGGATCAGGCCGGCCAGGATTGCTGTCTTGGAATTGTATAGCTGGCGCAGTTCGCCCAGGTTCAAGCCTGCTTCGTCGGCGATATCGGCCATGGTGGTGTCCTGCCAACCTTGCACCGCGGCAAGGGACATGGCGCATGTTATCACCCGGACCTCAACCGAGTCTTTGCCTGTCTTCTTTTTGGATTTTTTTTCCGCCATAGTCATCCCCTTTGTCTGAACTATTTTACCGGTCCTGCCCCTGTCTCCGCAAGATGGATGAATTGTCTATCGCCGCCAGGCCCCGGTAAGACTATGCTGCCGGCGCTAAGTCATTAACGTATGTAGGATTGCCATCATGCAGATTCCAGCGAAACGCCTAGCCAACCTAGCCCAAACTATATTCCAGCGGGGCGGCGCCGATCAGGCCACGGCGGGCCAGGTTGCGGAAAAATTGATTGAAGCCAATCTGTTAGGTCATGACAGCCACGGCGTCGGCATGGTGCCGGCCTACGTACTCGGTCTTCACGAAGATCAGCTAAAGCCGCAAAATCAATTGACCGTTGAACGTGATCATGGGGCCTTTCTCTTGGTTAACGGCAATGCCGGTTTTGGTCAGGTCAATGCAAAGGCGGCGATGGAATTGGCCATCCAACGGGCCAAGGAACAGGGCGTCGCGGTATTGGGATTGAAGAATTCCTATCATATTGGCCGGGTCGGTGCCTGGGCAGAAATGGGCGCGGCGGCGGGCTTCATCTCGATCCATTATGTGAACGTATTGTCCCGAACCTCGGCGGTGGCGCCTTATGGCGGCTCGGATTCGCGGTTCTCCACCAATCCCTACTGTACCGCTATACCGGTTTCTGAGGGCGACGATCCGATTGTGCTGGACATGGCCACCAGCCGGGTTGCCGTGGGTAAGGTTCGCGTGGCCCATAACAAGGGCGAGAAGATGATGCCCGATGCGCTGATCGATAGTGAGGGAAATCCCACCACGGATCCGGGCGTCATGTATTCGGAACCAAAGGGTGCCTTGCGATCCATGGGGTTGCATAAGGGATATGGCCTGGCGGTGGTTTGCGAGGCACTAGCCGGCGCCTTCACCGGCGGCGGCATGTTCGGTAGCGATGGTGTGCCCCAGGGCCGCATTATCAACAACATGCTGGCGGTGTTGATTGATCCCGATGCCTTTGGCGAACGGGCCGCCTTCGATGCGGAGGTGAAGGAATTTACCGCCTGGGTGAAAGCCTCGCCGCCCGCATCGGGTGTTGATGAAGTCATGGTGCCGGGGGAGCCGGAGCGCAAATCCAAGATCGTACGCCTGGCCAACGGCGTGCCAATAGACGATACGACGTTCGAGGATCTGCTGGCGGCTGGTGAGACCGTCGGTCTGGACCGGGGCGAAGCAATGCGTATCATTGGCAATTGAGCCGAAAATTGAAATACAATCTGAACCCGGTGGGATGTCTGGCTGATCTAAGATTGGCCGCTGCGTTTTTGACGATTTTGCCCGTTGGCGCGCAGTACGATGATCAGAGCCGCCATGCGCGCGGTGACCTGGCCGCCGCCGCGTGGTCTTTTCCCATCGTCGGCCTTTTCCTTGGAGCTGCATCGGGGTTGGTTTACGCCTTGACCATATGGCTTGGCAGTACAACGTGGCTGGCCGCTACATTGGGTGTGGCGGTACTGGTTCTGCTATGCGGAGCGTTGCATGAGGACGGCCTAGGGGATTTCGCCGATGGCATGGGCGGGACCAGCCGGGAGCGCCGCCTGGCCATCATGCGGGATAGCCAGGCAGGCAATTTTGCCCTAGTGGTATTATTGTTGGTGTTCGCGGCACGAATTGGTGCGGTCGCAGCCATCGCGGTGCCTAGTGATGTTTTTACGGCATTGTTGGCGGCGGCTGCAGTCTCGCGCGCGGCAATGGTTGTTGTGATGCTTATGTTGCCCGCCGCGCGGGATGATGGTCTGGGCGCTGACGCTGGCCGGCCTGGCAGGGGGACCGCATTGGCGGCTGTCTTGACCGCACTCCTCATCGCCCTGCCTGGGCTAGGTGCCGTGGCGACAGCGGCATGCCTGGTTGGTGCGGCCATAGGATCAGGCTTGATCGCGGTTTTGGCCCTAAAGCGTCTGGGAGGGCAAACAGGGGATGTATTGGGCGCGGTGCAGCTGCTGTCGGAGCTTGCCAGCCTGTTGCTGATCAGCTTGATGATCTGAAGGCGCCGACGTCAGACCATTGCAGCGGCGAGGACTGGTCTTCTGAGCCCCACCGCGACGTTAAGCCGGCCTTACAGGTTGCTTTCGACGAACTCCCAGTTCGCCAAATTTTCGAGAAAGCATTTCACGAAATCCGGGCGCCGGTTCTGGAAATCCAGATAATAGGCTTGTTCCCATGCATCGATCGTTAGTAGCGCTCTCTGGCCGTTCGCCACTGGGTATCGGCATTAGCGGTTTTTGTATAATTCGATATCGGTTTAGGCTCGCATGAAATGCGTGAGGAAAGAGACCTAGTAATTAATATCCCCAATCAGCGCGCGGAATTTCCACGCCCCATTTTGTATGTATGGTGTGAACGCGGTGCTGACCGTGGCAACCAGTGCATCAAAGAAGACACAGCATCCCCCAGGCCAGGCTTCAATACAGTTTAGAATAATTCTTTACTGCTAAATCTGCTGTTCACCGCACGACAGCATGGTTAGTTGGGCCGCATTTTCATGCCGTCGGTAGGCTATTGAAGAATGTCGCCCGTTCCCGGGCGCGCATCGTTAGCAGGCTCAGGTCATTCTCGGTCAACAACATGCGCATGCCGCAGGCTACATATTGGGTCCATTCCTCATCTTCGCGCAAGCCGCCCATGCCGGCGAATTTGCCAGCGTTCCGGGCCGCGCGGCACACCTTCTCGACCGCATGCTGCATGCGCTCGTGGCCATATTGCGAATTGATGCCCATGTCATATGTCAAATCGGACGAGCCTATGAACAGCGCATCAATGCCATCTACGGCGGCGATCGCCTCGGCATTTTTCACGGCCTGTTCGGACTCGATCATCGCCACGACTATGACATTCTCGTTGAACCAATCCGTTGCCTCCGGCAGGAGGACACGCTCGTAACCGTACTGCGGCACGACACCCGGTGCGGCCATTCCGCCCTTTGGTGGGTAATGAGAGGCCTGTGCAGCTTTTTCGGCTTCTCCAGCCGTATTGACGTGCGGCACGAATATGCCCATGGCGCCATTGTTCAACCAACTGGTGATCTCGGAAGGCTCGTTGGTGCGTGCTCGGACGAACGGCGTAATCCCGGCCCGGATCGCGCCCAGGCACATCTCGTAGGCGGTCCCGGATGGAATGGGACTGTGTTCGTTGTCGACGAAAAACCAGCTATAGCCGCAGGCGGCAAGGATGGCACCAATTTCACTAGTCCTGGCAAGCCTGGCGTTCAAACCCAGGACAACCTGGTCATCCGCCAGGCGTTGACGCATCGGTGTCATATCGGGTGGCATGGCGACTCCTAACACTTAATTCTGGCTCTGGCTCTGGTTCTAACTCTGGGCTTGCAACAAAACCGGTAAGGCCTGGGTATAGGCGACCTCGGCCCTGGCCTTGAGTTCGGGCAGGGTACGGCTACCGATCGGATGCTCGACCATGATGAATGGATAGTCGGGCAGTCCCAGAATCCGCGCAATGTTCTTGGCCGTCATCTCAAAAGGCTCGGTGCAAACGACAAGCGCACGTTTGCCCAGTTGTTCAAAGCTGATGCCGTCATGCAAACTGCACGTCGAACAACTGCCTCAATCACCCAGGCCCGTAATAAGAAAGTCTGCGTCCCTGGCCAATGCCTCAAGTGTCTCGCCCGGCGCCGGCGCGCTGGCATTATTCTTCGATTGAACCGGCGCGATGGTGCAGCTATGGCGCTGTTCGAATAAGGCAGCTATTTCGTGCAGCATCTCGGACGCGTTAAGCTTGCCGTTCTCTAATATGCCAATGGTCATGCCCTCAAGGCTATCGAGTGCTGTCGCACGGACATGGTTGCGTTCGGGCCCGGTTACGGTTGGGTCATAGAGTTGCATTGATTTGCTCCAATATTGTTAGGCAATTTATAGCTTAGTCGCAATCGATACAGACGCCGATTGACTTCGATTGCATGATGGATGCACGTCCACGGCTCCATGATGGGATGAAACATGAATGGCCGCCCGCGTCACCGCCGCCCATGACGACTAGAATATCATCTGGGCTCAATCCTCGGTGTATCTTGCCGGTTTCGACCAGTGGGCTGCTGCCGCCTTCGTTATGCTGCTGATCGTAGTCGCGCTGGCGGAATTTGCCGACCGATCGCATACCCTCGACAGTGCGTGAGGCATGGCTGAACAAATACTCCTGGACTTGCCGTTTGCTCCAACCCGTACCGGCGACGACGCGCATATGCTCCGGCGACAGCACTACGACGGATTGGCCCAATGTGATGCTGCCGTAATTAGCCATGGCATCGGCGATGGAGCCGAGCACCTGCTCGGGCGTATTGCCGCCATGGTTTTCGACGTTGCAAAATCCACCGCCCGCGAACACCGTTACGCTGCTGACGCCTTCTGGATAATTCTGATCCTCAACCAGCAAGGGCCAGGGATTGTCCCGGGCGCGTTCGGCGATGCAAAAGCTGTATTTGCCGGGATTTCCTTGCGTGGATTTGTCGGACAGACCCGGCGTCATACGGAATACGTTGAGCAAGATCAGCCGCACGGCGCGGCCAATGGTGGCGTTAGCGCGGTTGCCAGGGCCAAAGAGGTTCACATCCGCGTTCATGCCGATGTCGTCGATCATCGGCCCGCTAACCACCAACAGGGGTGCCGAGCCGCCTGTGCTGGCGGTTGAGCCATGGAAATTGAAATTAGGTTCGTTCATGGCTTCGAACGCGGCAATCAAAACGGGAAAAAATTCCGGTTTGCAGCCCGCCATTACCGCATTCACCGCCGCTGCATGGACGGTGCATTCAAGCCCCGTTGCCGGATGGCAGGCAAGTACGGTTTCAGCTGGCCGGCCCTTGAACAGCAGCATCTCCTCGACCCGTTTCATATCCGGCGGCACCACCGGCAGACCGTCGGTCCAGCCCTGCTCGTAGCAATAATCCATGGCGGCTAACAGATCGTCCTCGACTTCGTGGGTGCGGGCGGCATTTAGCGACATGGGGATCTCCCGGCTGCAATTTCCTGATCGATCGAATATACCATGGCAATATCCGGCAAGCTAATAATCGAGCCTGTCAGGGCGAATTCAGGATTGCTACTTTCCCATGGCGCCCGCTGCACGCAGCGAGGAGATCTCTTCCGGGGAATAGCCGACGTCAGCCAAAATAGCCTCCGTGCTCTGGCCGATATGTTCGGGGTGGTGATAGTAGCCGCCGGGTGTTTTCGAGAAATGAACGGGTACCTTGAGGTGGCGGACTCGACCCTCGGTCGGGTGATCCACCTCGGGAAACATGCCCACCGCTTCAAGGTGAGGGCAATCGAACAGGTCCTCCGGGGTGTTCATGGGCATGACGGGAATATCTGCCGTCTCAAGGACTTCCTGCCATTCCGAAGTCGTTCGGCTCAACATGATGCCGCCAACGATTTCGTACAGAGCATCGATATTCTTGGAGCGCGACGGTTGATCGGCAAAGCGTTCATCCTGTGTCAAGTCGGGCCGGTCCGCCAGTTCGAAAAATCTGGCCCAATGCTTGTCATTGTAGGGGAGCACGCAGATATGGCCGTCAGCGGTGGGGTAGGGGCGGCGGTGCGGGGTCAACATACGCTGATATCCCGCCGGGCCGTCGGGAGGCTCGAAACTGCGGCCTTGCATGTGTTCGTTCATGACAAAGCCTGCGAAAGACTCATACATCGGTACGTGCACTCGCTGCCCTTCGCCTGTTCGTTCGCGATGAAACAATGCCATGGTGATGGCATAGGTCAGGTACAGCCCCGTCGTTTTATCCGCCAGAACAGTGGGCCCATAGCGGGGTGTGCCGGTGACGGCACCGAATAGCCCTGCTAGGCCCGAAGCCCCTTGGATCAAATCGTCATAGGCGGGTCTGTCCACATACGGGCCGTCTTCGCCATACCCTGTGGCCGCCGCATAGATGATGTCTTCTTTCCAGGCCATGATTTTTTCATAGTCTATTCCCAGGCGTACGACGGCTTTTGGGCGGATGTTGTGGACAAAGACATCGGCGCTTTCCACCAGGCGGCGTAGCGGCTCCTTGACCTCCGGCTGCTTCAGGTCCAGGACCACGCTGCGTTTGTTGCGGCCCTTCATCATATAAGCCGCCGACATGCCAGGATGCTTGCCAACACCGGTCCAGCGGCCGATATCGCCTCCCGGCGGTTCGATTTTGATGACGTCGGCGCCCATTTCGCCAAGAATCTGGGTGCTGAAAGGACCTAACATGACGGTAGTAAGATCGATAACGCGTATCCCCTCAAGCGGTCCACGTGGTTTGGAAGTCAAAATACAAGTCCTTCTCTGTAGTTCGGTTTCTAGACAACAGGTGCGCGGTTGCCGTCCACGTTGATTGCCGTGCCGGTGATATAGGAGCCGGCGTCCGAGGCCAGGAATGTGGCCATATTGGCGAATTCCTCAGCCTTGCCGACACGGCCCAAGGGCACGGCCTTGCCCATCTTTTCGTAGAACTCTTCAACCGTATCGCTGGAGCCTGATTTGAGATGCCGTTGCAGATGCTGATCGCTCTCGATCAAGCCCACCAACATGGCATTGACCAGAACATTATGCGGCGCGCCTTCGCCGGCCAGCACCTTGGTCAGCGCCATGCCTGCCGCCCGTGACACCGCCGTCGGCGCGCCGCACGGGCGCGGTGCCTTGGCGCCGACGTTCAGGACATTGATAATGCGGCCCCAACGCCGCTCTTTCATACCTGGAAAAGTCAGGCGGATTAGCCGAACCGCGCCCATTAGTTTCAGTTCGAGATCTTCATTCCAAAGCTCGTCTGTAATCTTCATGAAATCCATGGCCCGCGAGGTGCCGGCGTTGTTCACCACCACATCAACTGGGCCGAGGTCCCTTTCCACCGCCTGATGCATTTCCTTGATCGCATCGGGATTGCGCATGTCGCAAGCATGGGTTGCTACGGACGCATTGGGATGCGCAGCCAGGATTTCTGCCTTGGCCTCTTCCAGCACTTCCGCCCGCCGGGCAATGATTGCCACCTTGGCACCGGAGTTGACGAATTCCATTGCAATCGCCTTGCCCAAACCCAGACTGCCACCAGTGATGATGGTGGTGCGCCCATCCATTCTACATTCCATGTTCGCGTCCCCATTTTGCAAGTTGATAGATAACCGTTGCCTCGTACAACACCATGTTATTCGGATTTAGCCAAATGTTCAGGGCCATTCCTCATATTCCCGTGCCTTTGCCGGTGCTATCGTTGCATTGCTAGATTCTTAAATTTCGGGTGACGACACCGATCATGACAGACAAGCCAACTTTGCTCCTCGCCGGGCCGATAGCCGCGCCGCGCGTTGATTGGATGGCGGAGGCATTGCAGACCGATTGGAATATCCTGACCTGGACGGAGGATAAGCCGTTCGAGGAATTTGCCGCTCACGTCGCGCGCGCCGATGCCATCGTGGGCGGGCGTGTTGAAGGCTCGTGGCCGGCGCTGCTGAAGCTCAAGCTCTACCAGCTTCCGTTCACGGGGTTTCATTGGATCGCACCCTGCGATGTGCCGCCAGGTTGTATGGTCTGCAATACCTATGAACATGAGATCGCCATCGCTGAATACGTGCTTGGCGCCATGCTGGAAAGGGAAATCGGTACGGTCGCGGCTGATAGGAAATTCCGTGCCTATGGTTGGGACGGCGGTCCGTCGCGCAGCGAGGCCTCACACGGCGAATTGTATGGCAAGACCATGGGTATCGTCGGTTATGGCCATATTGGCGTTGGAGTGGTCCGGCGCGCCCATGCTTTTGGCATGCATTGCATCGCTGTTACGCGGACCATGCGGCCAGTCCCGGAACCGCTTGAATGGCTGGAGAGCGTGGATGGCCTTGATAGATTTCTGAGCGAAAGCGACTACGTATTGATGGCCCTGCCATTGTCGGATGATACACATGGTTTGATAAACGCCACGCGCCTCGCGGGCATGAAATCCGACGCGGTCATCGTCAATGTGGGCCGTGGCCTGGTCATCGACGAAGGCGCGCTATACAGCGCGCTGGCCGAGCGCCGTATTGGCGGGGCGATCATTGATGTCTGGTACGATTATCCCAGCGACGAAGTGGAGAACCCGGCCCCGTCGCGATATCCGTTTCAGGAACTGGACAATATCGTCATGACGCCTCATTGCAGCTCCCACAGCGAAGCCGCGCGGGTGCGGCGCTGGGATTCCGTCGCCGCCAATGTGGACCGTCTTGCCCGCGGGGAGCCGTTGCGGAATGTCTGTTTCGAAGGGATTGGTTAAACCACCTTGCCCTGGCGCAGGTGGGCGATATCGTCCTCGCTAACCTGCAACAGATCGCGCAGAACTTCATCGGTATGTTCGCCAAGCTCTGGCGGGCGGGTGATCTTGGCTGGCGAGGCGGAGAGCTTGATCGGGCAGCCCACGGTCTGATAGGTGCCGCGCTGGCCGTATTGCAGATCAACAATCATCTCGCGGGCCTTTAGATGTGGATCAGCCAGGACCTCGCCGGTATCCTGGCAGGCCCCGGCAGGCACTCCCGCTTCACCCATCATCCGCATGATCTCGTGCTTGTCGCGGGTTTGGGTCCATTCGCCAATAATTGCGTCCAGGTCCTGGCGGTTTGCCCAGCGGTCCTCCATGGTCTTGAAGCGTGGATCATCGGCCAGCTCCGGCCTGCCGATCACACCAAGGAAGGCAAGCCACATCTGCGCCTGGGCAAAGATGTAGACATAGTCGTTGGGCCCGCCCGGATGGCAGGGATACAAGGTGCCGGGAATGTTTTGGCCAAGCTGGTTGCCAGTGCGCCCCATGACGTGGCCATGGCGCTGATGGTCGCGCAGGCTTACCCGGCATAGATTGACTACGGCGTCCTGCATGGAAACCTCCACATGCTGGCCCAGGCCGGTGGCATGGCGCTGCTGCAATGCCGCCAGAATGCCGATCACCGTATGCATGCCGGTGCCTGAATCGCCTACCGAGGGCCAAAGATAGGTCGGCGGGCCATCGGGCTGTCCCGTGACACTCATCGCCCCGCCCATAGCCTGGGCGATGGGTTCAAAACTTTTGTAGTCCGCATAGGGACCATAGGTGCCAAAGCCCTTGATGGTGGAATAGATTAGGCCCGGGTTGATATCTTTAAGCACGTCATAGCCTAGCCCGAGCCGGTCCAGGGCGCCGGGCGCGAAATTCTCGACCAATACATCTGATTCCACGATCAGCTTCTTGAACAGCACCTTGCCCTCATCGGATTTCAGGTTCAGGGTCAGGCTGCGCTTGTTGGCATTCAGGATCAGAAAGAACAGGCTATCGCCTTTGCCATCCGCCATGTTGCGCCGCGCAACATCACCGCCTGTCGGTTCTTCCAGCTTAATCACGTCGGCACCGAGAAAGCCCAGGATCTGCGCGCAGGCCGGGCCTGCCTGATTGTGCGTCATGTCGATAACGCGGACGCCGTCCAATGCCGTGCTCATGGCTATATTTCTCCCAGAGTTGATGTTGGCGAAAATCCTAGCACTTAGTCAGGATGGATCATAACGTTTGCCCTCGGTTTCGCGCTTAGCCAGGGGATGCAAATGTATGTCAGACGGATCGGGATCATCCTTGTAGCCTTCCTCCTCATTGCATCCGTTCAATCGTCCGCGGCGGATTAGGCGAACGACGTCGACATTCAGCCGCGCCAGTTGGGAGCCACGCCGCAGTCGGGCCAAGATCTTGATATCCAGTATCCCTGCAAGTTCTGGAGCACCTGTGAATTGGCGGACTTCACCAAGAGGCTGGATATCTATGCGCTGTTCGTGATGCACCAGGGCACGCCGGTATTGCATTCTGTTGAACCAGAGTATGGCACAGACAAGAAATGCAAGAAGAAGACAGCCCGCGAGCGCTATGGCATTGCCTCGATCGTGAAATCAACAACCTCTCTCTTGGCCGGCTATGTTTTCAATGATCCAAAATTTAGCGCGCCGGTTGATATTTGAACCACGGCTAAGGACGCACATGCCGAACCTGGCATCACGTATCCGAACGAAGAAGCGACCCTGCGTGACCTTCTACAAATGTCCAGTGGTATCGGGTGGGATGAAAATAGCGAAAAGCAAAAGGCGGTCATCCGAATAGAAAATATTTCCGACGGCACGTACCCGCGTCCATATCCAAAACACCTTGCGTCATGGCGCCACGGTGGACGGATTATTCGAGGTGCTGCAGCTAATCGCCAGTCTTGGCATCTATTCTTGTACCGTGGGCGTGCCCATCCTGGCGAAGGAATCCGAGACGGCCAAATCGACCTCAACTGGCCTTGGACGCCGTTTTCAACTTGCTATAAGCTTTTGGCGTTGGTGCAACGTAGTTTGAGAAAGGGCGGGAACAGCCATGGCGGATATCATCATCATCGGTGGCAGTATCATGGGTTCTAGCATCGCCTATCATCTGGCGATGACCGGGCGTGCGGGCAATGTTTGTGTGATCGAACCGGATCCGACCTATGAATGGGCGGCGGCGCCGCGCTCATCGGGCGGTGTACGCTTGATGCATGGCTTGCCTGAAAACATCGAAATGTCCCGTTACGGGCGCGAGGTCTACAAGGATTTCGCCCGCTTGATGGACGTGGACGGCCAACCGGGCAGCTTTGAATTTCTCGAACATGGCTATCTGTATCTTGTCTCTGGCGCCGAAGGGGTCGGGGCGGCGGAAGAAAGCTGGCGCATTCAAAGAGAATGTGGCGTGCCCAATGATTTGCTGGACCGCGAGGGGTTGGCGGCGCGCTTTCCTTCATTGAACGTGGCCGATGTGGATGCGGCGATCCACGGACCGCAGGATGGTTTCATTGATCCCAATGCCGCCGTGCTGGGTTTTCGCCGCAAGGCAATTAGTCTTGGCGTTGAATATATCGAGGACAAGGTAGTTGATATTGAGGTTCATGGCGGTCTGGCACGGAGTGTGGTGCTGGAATCCGGTGATAAGGTTACGGGCGATATCATTGTTAATGTGGCAGGTGCCTGGGGGCCGAAAATTAGCGCTATGGTCGGCATGACGGTGCCGGTGGAACCATTGAGCCGCAATACCTTCTATTTTGATATTCGCGGCCAGATCGAAACCATGCCGCTGACCAACAGCCCCAGCGGCGTCACCTTTCGCCAAGAGGGTGCTGGCTTCACCGCCGGGCAAACCGACACTAATGTGCCTTTCGGTTTCGATTTCGACGTCAAGCACGAAATGTTCGATGAAGTGTTCTGGCCCTATCTGGCGCATCGGGTGCCCGCCTTTGGGGCGTTGCAGGTCAAGCGCGGCTGGGCCGGGCACTACGCCT
>Ga0187827_10001948_pt1 | contig 29064 bp, 17 predicted proteins | sample ETNtaG_39_FD_167969 | JGI IMG/M metagenome (GOLD analysis project Ga0187827, IMG submission 167969) | Marine microbial and viral communities from oxygen minimum zone, Eastern Pacific Ocean - ETNP2014_SV_150_PacBio MetaG (Illumina Assembly) | ecosystem: Environmental > Aquatic > Marine > Hypoxic...
TGAGCCTTCATAGGTGATCACCATGGTGAAGGTATAATCGCTGCTCAATTGTTTGATGTAAGCATCCCATTGCCCCTCTCCACTCTCTCCTCTGTTGAGATTGGTCTTCTCCATTCCAATTCCAACTCCAATCTGTATGCCAAGATGGTTTGTCTCAGTATGCTCGCTTCCTGAACCCGGATCTCCCTGCTGTTCCTGTTCGGTGACCGGTATCATGTCGACACCTGCGGCGGTGACTGTTCTCTCAAGTACATCTGGGTCGACCTCGCCTTCCCACTCATGGTCACCTGCTGAAACCTTGACCACGTAAGTCAGAGCTGTATTACCATCCTGATTGAATGTACTTCCCTGATATATCTCAGACAATGGGGCTTCAACATCGGAATAACCCTTGGAGCCAGCATCTATTCCGCTCTTGGACCAGACCTCTTCACCAGCAACCTCGATACTAGCGGTTGCTTCCACTCCACCAGTGTTGTAGACAGTGAATACCAGTGTATCACTGGCCTCGTCAATCTCGAAATCTGAAGCCCTGACATTTCCCCCTTCCCAAGAAAATGCAGCGAAATATGGAATCGCTGAGACCAAAAGGAATGTGATGCCGATAGCAATCATTCGATTCTTGTTCCAGTCACCTTTCATCTCCTTGAATCCCCAAGAAGTGAGGCCCCAACCAGTAATCAATATGGCAAAAGGAATGATTCCTTCCCAATTCTTCAGATCCCAGACCATGTAGACTGCTATGCATAGTGCGATGAATCCAGAAGCCAGTCCTATCTGCCCAGTCAGAGAAGATGGTTCGAAAGAATCATTTCCGCTCGTCGTTTTCACTGCAGCCTTATCTAGAAGACCCGTACCCTTATCCTTGGCAGGTATGGAATCCTCAGTGCTTCCACCATCCTTAGCTACATCTTTGGCCTTATCGAGTAATCCTGACATCAACTCACCTTGTTACTCCGTGCCTCTCGTGGCTCATCAAGCCTCCGCTTATTCGGAAGACAACCCTACGGGTTGTAAGGCCTCATCTGAAACACCATCAACACTCAAGGGTGTTCACAGGTTCTTCGTCTTCTTCTTCATCATTGATGTAGCGACGACCTAGAACTGCTGCTGCAAGAGCAACCATCGACAATGTAGGGATTATCTCAAAACCAGGCAGATAGACTCCACGAACATAAATGGTGATCATTTGCGCCTCAGTAGTCATACAATCCTCTTCTCTACAAGAGAAATCACTCTGAGCCTGGAACTCCAACTGGTAGTATTCATCTGTCCAACCTTGATTCTTCGGAGTACGGACATTAATTCTGACCTTGTATGGTGTATCGGTTGCTTGCATCTCCATACTGACTGCTGGCAAGGTAATTTGGAAACCCATCTCTCTCAGGTCGTCAAGATTCTTATCAGGTATTGAGAAACGCATCTTGTCCTGCTGGTTGCCATGGTTGTAGACATCAAAGATGAATGTGTAATCCACCTTAGGTCGCAACTGTGTGAAAGAGTTCTGAGCAACTATCTGAACCATAGAGAACTGCTTGATACTGACAATCATGTTCATCTCTTGAACAGTGGATTGAGTGTTTGTGATTCCGTTGACGTGGGTCACTGTCGCTCTGACCGTTATTGGATGGTCCTTCATCTCAGCCTTCACAGGAGCGAGAACCCCAATCGGGAAATCAGCGGTCTGACCAGCCCCGATAGATAGTGTACCACTAGCAGCCACAGCAATACCAGGAGATGCGGTAATCTGAATGCTGACAGTTTCGTCGTATGCGGTTGGATTCTGTACAGAACACATGGTCGAACCATCTCTTGTCTTACCTGGTGCAACATCTATCTTGATGATTTGATCATTGCAGGTAAGTGTAATCATCGGGGTGACGCTGCCCTGTGCCTGAGCACTTGGAACAGGAGCCATAGCAACCATCAATGACCCCACATATACTGCGAGTACCAGCATTGGAATACGTTTCATCATTTCATCTCCAATATTTTTCCACACTGCCCCTATTCATAACCATTATGGGTTGAAGGATTGACAAATCATGTAGTTCCCTGCGGGAAATATATTGCGGAATCCGGTGAAACAATAATCTCAATAGCCACATGAACCTTTCATTCTGATACTGTTTGGCGGCTCGGTTGGAGTGAACCATTGCCACGAACAGTCGCGAGGCTGGGTCTTCTTCAGTTCGCGCTGGTTCAAACTATAGTAGTGATGCATTTGATGGGCCCGGTCGGATTCGAACCGACGGCCACCCGGTTATGAGCCGGGGGCTCTGACCAGACTAAGCTACAGGCCCTTGTACCACCGCCGACGTCATCTAATGACAAGGATTTCGCTGATACGGCTCTGCTCACTCTTGAAACTGAGCGAGACTGCTCTGGTAAGGACTGACTATTTCGCGCGCCTTGGACTCGGCTTCATCCCTTAGTGCTTCAGGCACGAATACGAGAACTCTTTGATCCGGCTCCACCAACGAACGAACCAATGGACTGGCTAGACTCACATCTCTGCCATCCTGTAAAAGAATTCCTTCACTATATGGAAGATACCCACTCTTTGAAATCGTAGCGATGATCAAGTCCACCTCTGCATCATAGCCAGCCTGAGTTAGCATACCACTCAACGGCTCCACCAACCTGTCAGTCATTTCTGAGGACAAACCATCGATTCGCAATGACTTATGGAACTCGCGACGAGATAACATTCTCGCGGCCAGCGACGAAAGAACAGTATCTGGATGGTCGGCCCAGTGCATCATCCCAAGTTGGACATTGGCATCAGTCAATCTACAGTAGCCACGGACATCAAGTTCATCGTTGAGCAGCATATCATGAAGGCCTTGCTCTAAATCTAATTCACCAGCAACATACAATTCACGAGCTCTAGAAAGCATTCTGAGCAAATATGATTGTGTAAGCATGTTGACCTTGTGGAAGTAAACCTGTTGGTACATATGGAAACGACACACAAGATATGCTTCAATCGCAGGCAATCCCCAGTTCATTATGTAGAGGTGCCCCTCATCATCAACACGCATCGACCTGAGAACTCTATCAACATCGAAACCACCTATCTGAGCCCCACTGTTGGCTTGATCCCTGAGCAGATAATCCATCCTGTCCACATCTAATTGGCTCGATACTATCTCCTTGAGAAATGGCTCTATCAATTCCCCTTCATACTCTGACTCGCCCTTCATGATAGCCAACAAGCGACCGAATCTCGATTCCCCAAGAACTTCTCTAGTGGTGATGCCAATCTCGGTATCTTTGGACTCGAGCATCATTACTCCCCATACCTCGTGCGCATGGAATGTGGCAAATATCTCAGCCGTCTCCAAGAGATGTGAATATGGCGGGTGTCCAATGTCATGCAACAATGCCGCTATTTTGACTAATTCAGCATCATTGTCACTCAGGCGACCGGGATGAATCTCCTGAAGTTGGTCGCACAACTGCCCGGCAAGATGGTATGCTCCAAGGCTATGGATGAAGCGACTATGGTTCGCTGCAGGAAAGACATAGTAACATGTGGAGAGTTGATGAATGAAACGTAATCTCTGCATCTCACGAGTATCGATGATGCGTGCAACATGAGCAGGAACCAGGATGTCCTTGTGAATCTCGTCACGGATTACACGGTCTCTGATACCCACCCCTCCTATTCTCCGGTCTGCATTACTGCCTTCAAACCCACCGGCCAACGCGGAGAATCAATAGCCGGAAAGTGTGTCGAAGGGGTATGGACGAGGAGGCCGCACCTACTGAATGGGGCAGTGAGAAAGTGTTCCTTTCAGGTGCAGATGGGAAATTGTGGCCTATGTTCTTCTTCTCAGTCCTGCTCGTCGCAGCGTTGAATTTCTATGCGGTGAGCAGAGAACCAGACAGGGTGATGATCGATGAATTGCATGAGCATGAGAACGAGGTAGTTCGGGTTGAAGGCATCATGGTCTCATGGGTCGAGGACCCTTATTCTGACGGTTCACTACGACTTGACATCATTATTCAAGATGAAACTGGAGTGGCTGAGGTCCGCTGGTTCAACTTCGGCGATGTGCCCACTATCGGTTCAACGATTTCTGCGGTAGGGGACGTCCGCCAATGGGAAGGGAGATTCTGGATTCAATCACTAGGAAATGGCGCCCTGCAGTGGGATGCTTCTGATATTGTTGAACCTACCAATGTCCCATTGGCGATAATTGGACAGGATGCTGAACCATTCGTCAACCAGACGATAACCGTTGAGGGATATATCACCAAGACTGTTCATCCAGATACCGTTTGGACATCAGCATATATTGCCGACCACCCTAATTATGCAAATTCAAAACACCAGTTGCGACTCTTCATTTCCAGTGCCAGCGGCTCTTGGATTGAGGCGGGCTCCAAGATAACTGTCCAAGGACAGATTCGCTTTGAAGAAAGAGAATTCCGATATGTCATGTATACTCAGGGACCTGAGATGATGGTCGATTACACCGTCATCCCATCGCTATCAGAATTGGAATGGGATGAACAAGACACTTGGGGTTATGAAATGAACAAGTTGGTGACCATCGATGGCATCCCATATCAGGATGTGAATGGCGATTGGTTGATTCAAGGCCCAGAGGCACATCAGCATATCTGCATATTACCCAGTGAAAGATTGCTTGAAAACAATGCTTCATCCTTCAGTGGAATCGAGGGGACATGGACTGGACGACTGGTCTGGAGGGGGGATATCGACGATGTCTGCATCGATGATGGTGGCGAATATACGTCGGATGCTGTCATTGGAGTGGAGGATCTTCTATTCCAGATCGTCTCTTATCCATCAACATACATCGATGATGATTCGATGCAGTGGAACGTCACCGGTTACCTCGCTGAATCACTTTCACCGGAAGATTCGAGTGCATCGGTGAGGGATGCACAATCTTGGAAGGATGACAAGGTCAGTGTCTATGTCCAATTCCAATCCTCAAGACAAGAATGGATAGAGGAAGGACAACGTCTCGAGATGACGGTCACAGTGAGTTGGAGTCCCGAGTACGGAAGCCTCAATCTAGTTGCTCAACAGTGGACATTGCAAGGAAACCCATTGCCTGCTGAAACATTGTCATGGGATACCGACGTAGTGGTTTGGGGTTATGCTGAGAACAATCTGGTCTATATCGAAGGCAAGATGCTCGATGCAGATGGTTCTGGTGTGACATGGATCGTACGACCTGGCACTTCAGACAGAGTGTGTGCAGAAACACAGGGATTGGCAAACCTGTCTCTGGCTGCAATGAACCATAGTCAACCTTGGTATGGCAGACTCATTGAAAAACAGGACATCAACAATCGAACGAACTTCCTCTGTCTGTCTCATGCAAGCGCAATGGACAGCGATGGTGATGGCCTATCCGACTATTCAGAGAACGAGGTTCATGAGACCGACGTCAATGAAGTCGATAGTGATGGAGATGGGTTCACTGATACCGAAGAGGTCTTGGCCAACAGCGACCCAATTGATGGAGAATCCACACCTGATAACTGTTGTGGAACTGGAGAGGGATGAGGTTTTTCCATGTCGTGGGAAATTGAATTGTCTTGGCTGCTCGGCTCGATGCTCGCAGGAATAATCATGGGTACCTTGACTGGCCTGATTCCCGGATTCCACGTCAACAATGTGGCATTGATACTACTCGCAATATCCCCTACACTGTTGAGTACAGGCATTCCACTTTCAGCAGTGGCTACACTGATCGTCTCTTGTGGAACAGTCCACACCTTTCTGAATTATATCCCTTCGGCACTGATTGGAGCGCCTGATGGAGATACTGCTCTATCCTTGCTACCAGGGCATCGAATGTTGTTAGCAGGACAGGCGGCCAAGGGGGTTGCATATTCGGCTCGTGGTTCGCAACTTGGACTATTGCTCAGTCTACCACTGATCATTGTTGCGCGCATTGTTTTCGGACCAGAGATGGGGCTCTATCAAGAGATGAGAGACGCATTACCATGGATTCTACTGGTCATCTCTGCACTGCTTCTAGTGACAGAAACCACCCGTTTGACTTGGCCGCAATGGGTGCGTCAGTTGAGCGGAGGGAGATTGGGGGAAGATTCACGTTTTGCAGGATTCTTGGCCGCAACCGGTTTCTTCCTGCTTGCTGGAATGTATGGCTGGGCAGTATTCGCATTACCTGCTCGCTCCCCAGTAGGAATGCCAAATGCAAGTCTATTACTTCCTTCACTGGCCGGTTTGTTCGGTATTGCCAATCTCATCGACATCTATGCCACAACAAGTGAACTACCTCCCCAGAAAGATGACTGGGATTTACCCCCAGCAGGACCATTGATTGTCCCATGTTTCTGGTCAGCGGTTGCAGGTGGTTGCATGGGTGTTCTCCCTGGCATGACCGCCGCCCAAGCCACTGTTCTGGTAATGGGTGGAAGAAATGTCGTAGCCAAGGCGCAAGGCAAAGAGGGGTATGGCATGGATTTCGAGAATGGAATGCTACCGGTTCTGACCCATGAAGAGATTCTCGAGAGAGCAAGGAGGGAAGCCGCTGGAGAAGTCATCGAAGACCCACACGCTGAACAAGACCTCGAGATAATTGCAATCCTTTCAGCGGTCAATACCGCGGTGACCGTGATGGTACTTGGCTTCCTTTACATCATTGGGCGTTCACGTTCTGGAGCCACTCTTGCTCTGAAGATGATGTACCCCATCGACAAATGGGCGGCGAACGAGCCAAGTGCTGATTTCGTACGATTGCTGGCTGTATGCGTCGCTTCGGGGTTGATTGCAGTCCCATTGATGTTCAAGGTCGGAAAAGGCATCCTCAAACTGCATGAGTTGATTCCTCTCCAGACCATGGTTCTCTCAGTCATCATCTTCGTCACTATACTCGTCTATCTCTCGACCGGATGGATTGGCATTGGGGTGTTGATCGTGGGCGTGGTCATGGGATTGATGCCACCTCGGATGGGAATCCGAAGGAGTCATGGAATGGGCATTATTCTAGTGCCAATCATGATCTATACATTCGCACAAAAATTCGATGCCTTCGGATTCATCTGAAATAACACACAGGAATGCTTGATGTTCCTTGACCGCCCCGCATGGAACGGCGCTAAGGCGCTGATGTGAGAAAATGTTGGCCCGAAACTCAATCCTTCTGACAATTTTGTTGCTCACTTCCAGCCTTGTTGCACTCATCCCAGGAGAAGAGTTGGAGGTGCTGGAAACCGATGCCTCCTCAGCCAGATCACAACCCTGTGGCACAGACCTTTGTTTGAATGAGGCCATGCCAAATCCAAATGGATATGATGATGCGGCATGGCCAGGAGGAGAGTGGTTTGAGGTAACTAATACTGGTAGTAGCGACGTCTCATTATCTGGCTGGTATGTGCAGAACAGCAACGGCAAACAGTTGACATTTGACAGTTTGAGCATTGTTGACTATAATTCCAGTGATTCAGCATCTTGGACAATCAGTCCTGGCGATTTCAAGGTGATTGCAAGAAACGCTTCTGCCAATTTTTACATGACCAATACTGGGGATGCGCTCAGCCTCTACGATTCCAGTAGTAGTTTCAGCGACGAAGCATCTTGGGGAAGTGTACAATCAGGAGTCTCCTATGTTGAAGACCCTGCAAATGCCTCCGCAGACTGGGTGTCTTCTGCAAGCCCTACCCCTGGCTCCAACAATAGTGGAGCACAGCCACCCACGTACTACTACTCTGACCTGTTGATCAGCGAAGTGATGCCCAATCCATGGCCATCGTATGACAATGAATCATGGCCTGGTGGAGAATGGATTGAAGTCTACAACAATGGAAGCACACCATTCGATGTTTCAGGGTGGAATCTAACGGATTCTGCTGGCAACATCATCACATTGAATGAGAGCCACATGCTTGGATACGATGCCGCTGATTCCAACACCTGGGCCCTTGGTGTCAACGAATATGCAATTATCGCAGTGAACGCTTCAAACAACGCATATGGAGTATTGAATAATGGACAGGAGGAACTGTTCTTGAAATGGCCAAATGGCACTATCTCTGAGAAGGTGTCATGGTCGAAGGCTCGCTCGGGAATGAGTCTGATCAAGGATTCAAGCGGATCTATGCAGACTGCAGTATTCCCTACACCCGGGGAGGCGAATGCAGCAACAATCGATTTGATTATTGAAGACCAAAGCCCGATCTCGTTCAATGAGGTTCTACCCAATTCCACTGCGGATGGAAACATGTATGAGAGTGGCGGTGAATGGCTAGAATTGTACAACAATGATTCTATTGACATCGACCTGACCGGTTGGACACTGGTCGATGGAATTGGGAATCAAACCACATTGAATGATTCATTGGTCGGTGATGGCATGATGATAACTGCAGGTGGATATCGACTGATTGAATTCATCGGAGACACCACCCTATGGAATGATTTCAATCACCTCTGTCTGAAAGATGAGCTTGGAACCATCCTTGATGTTCTCTATTGGGACAATGACCATGGAGAAAACATCTCATTGATTCGACAAGAAGACTTCACTGCACCATGGGAGCCGGCACCATATGGAACGCCTGGGGAAGAGAATCCATCTACTGGAGTCTCCACTGAAGCGATGGTAGTAATCAATGAAGTGATGCCCAATCCATATGGAAACGATACTGCGACATGGCCAAACGGAGAATGGGTCGAATTATTGAACATCGGTAATGACACCGTGGACCTTGCAGGTTGGAAACTACAGGCTGGAGGATACAAGAACTTCGCAATAACTGCTGAAAGAATGCTAGGCAAGGAAAACACTTCGCTTGCAGCCGGTGAATTTGCAGTCATCATGTCCAATGGTTCCTCAACATTCTATCTAAGGAACAGCAATGGCGATTCTGTTGCATTGCTCGATGAAAATGAAACCTCAATGCACACTGTGCTGTGGACGAACAATGCTACTGAAGGAGAGACACTGGTTGCTCATCCAACATTACCCGATTCTGAGTGGATTCAATCGATGTGGCCCACTCCTGGAACTCCTAATCCCGAATTCGGAAACTATAGCGGGCCAACAACTCTGACATTGAACGAAGTTCTCCCACACTGTTATGACGACAGTGTAGAACCATACGATGACTGGGTCGAGATTCACAATCATGGCAATGAAGCTGTCAATATCTCTCGTTGGTCAATGCTCAGTGGAGATGGAGATTCAGTTCTGATACGGCATGACCGCATATGGAATGTCAGCGAAACAGCACCAGATGCAACTATCGTTGAACCCGGAGCTTACATCGTAGTATTGGCTCCAGTCTGGTTCATCAGTGGATATGGCGACAGCATAGAACTCCTCGACCCAAATGGAGATAACAGACATTCAGTACAATGGACAGTTACTACCGATTGTCGCACTCTGGGACCTGACCTGAATGATCTTTCTGCGGATTGGAAAGCCATGTTGTGGCCCACACCCGGAGAAGAGAATCCTGATCCGGATGACTACGACTTCGATGCTGAGATATTGTTCACTCGACTGATGCCGGATGAAACCTCATACACAACTAGAAACAACGAATTCTTCGAATTATCTAATCTCGGTGAGTCCGCAGTGGATCTGACGAACTTCATGATAAGACGTACCAAACTTGGTGGAGATACATACGAAGCACGTTTCACCAGCCTCATCTTGAATCAAGGTGACTCCGTCGTCATCAGCCCCGATGCCGAAAGTCTGAGGCTAGATTCCGGAGTTGATGCCACCTCAGCCAATTCGGTCATGAATTCCTCTGTCTACCTCACAAATAGTGGAGCAGCCTTGCAATTGATTGCTCCAGATGGAAGTGTTCAAGACACGGTCGTTTACGGTAATGCAAATCCTGTTATCGAAGGATGGAGCGGGGCTGCGATGAGCGAACCAAATGGTTCCAGTTACGGACATATCTACGTCAGAGGAGATGGATGCAGCAATATCCCAGACAGCAACACCAGTGCTGATTGGACAACTCGTTGGAGCAGAATCGGGGCCAGCAACATTTGTTCCACCCCAACTTTCTCAAGCACTGGTTCAGTGACTCCAACCGTCTCACCGGGCGGTTCTCTATCTCAGATTCTCGATTGGATTGACTCCGCACAAGAGAGTCTACATGTCCACATGTATCAGATCCATAGTCCTGAAATCTCATTCGCTCTGAGACAAGCAGCACAGAATGGCGTGAATGTGACTGTCGTTCTCGATGAGGGAGATACTTGGTGGAGTGACTATTCACTGAGATTACAGAGAGGCTATGCAAGCGACCTTGCCGCCTCTGGAGTTGAAGTGTTCTGGTTCGGAGAGCCCGACTATTCAGATGCACCATATGGGCCTTATTCCTATCTGCACAGCAAAGTGGCTGTACTTGATGATAGCAGTGTCTGGATTGGTTCTGGAAACTGGGGCAGATCCACTTTACCCCTTGATGATAATGCAGGGAATGTAGATTGGGGAGTCATCGTCGATTCAATAGATGTCGCCTCTCTAGTACTGGAGAGACTGGAATGGGATGAAAATCCAGAACACCCACATATCAAGAACCATCAGGCTTCATCCTCTACTCAAGGCACACCAAGTGGATGGTCAACTCCTGCTCCTGCAGATGAAACACATTCTGCACCCGTCTCTTCACTCACCACTACTGGACCTGTGGAAGGGCGCTTGTTGACTTGTCCAGATGACTGTATGGACGGTCTGGTATGGTTGATGGATCAAGCGGATGATGAATTGCTATTATCGCTACAATATCTCGATATGGATTGGTATTGGGGATGGGGGCCCAGCCCATTGCTTGAGGCCCTTTCTGATGCGGCTCAGCGAGGAGTGAGTATTCGAATGATCATCAACGGCTATTACTATGATGAAGAGATTCAGGAAGCGGTTGATGAGTTCAATAATGTATGGAATGCCACCAATGGTTGGGATGCTTCAGCAGTCATCATGTCAGATTCGGATGATGTGATCAAGGTACACAACAAGGGAGTCATTGTTGACGGGGAACTGACTCTATTCTCCTCCGCCAACTGGGGTGCGAATGCTATCATTCGCAATCGCGAGATGGGGGTCATCATCAATTCTCAGGAAATCGCCTCATACATGCGTGCACATTGGATGGATGATTGGAACAGACTCAATTCAAGCACCGATACAGATGCTGATGGGCTCCCTGACTTCTGGGAAGTGGAGAACGGCCTAAACCGAACCAACCCCTACTCAAGTACTGGTGTCCACGGAGAGGAAGGAGATGATTCAGACAGAGATGGTCTCTCACATCTCGACGAATTCAAGTATTCTGGAAACCCTCACTCTAATGATACAGATGGAGACTGCCTCTCAGATTCATTCGAGATAACTTTGGCTCTTGAGTTGTCTCAAGGCGGCTCTCAGACAGTCATTGATGAAAGCATCAGGGAAGCCATGACTGAAACAGATATCGACAAGAATGGTGTCAATGATGGCATCCAATGGAATTGTGGTGCCGATGCCGCACCTGATTCCGATATCGATGGAGTAGAAGACCAGTACGATGATTGTCCCGATACTACGATTGGCTCACCGGTTGATGGAGATGGCTGTTCATCCGAACAGAGATCCATTGATGACCACGATGACGATGGAGTTCTGAATGATGTTGACAACTGTCCAAACACTCCTGCTTCAGAAATTGCCATTGGCGCAGGAGGTCCAGTGGCAGATGAGAGTTACCGAGGATGTAGTCCTTCACAATTGGATGAAGATGACGATGGAATCTTGGATGATTTCGATGATTGTCTAGAGACACCTGATGATCAGAGTGTCAACATTAACGGCTGCTCAGCAGAGCAATTGGCAGAACTGGCGAAATCCAACTCAAACGACGATGAAAAGGGAATTGCAGGGACAGTGTTCACAGTGGTTATGATCACTTCTGGAATCTTGCTTGGAGGTTGGTTGTTCCTCAATCTATTACAGAAAAAGGGGGAGAACGATGTTCTGAACAAGGCCATGATGTTGGAGCAAGAGATTGTGGATATTGAGCAATTGTCAATGCCCGTGCTGGATGCCTCCGCTGGAATGCCCGTACTAGATGGCTCAACAGCAGTGGAAGCGAGCACGACACCTCCTGAGGCGTCGATAGACATGTCACTATTCCCAGGTTGGACCATGGAAACTGTGCAAACATACATCGATCAAGGATGGACGCAGGAACAATTGAAGGAATGGTACGACAACTCCTCTAACTAATTGCCAAGTTTATTGTGGAGGACCTCTCCTCATAGAACAGGGATAGATATGCGGCGCAGTGGAAGTGAGGGCATTCCCATTTGTGACTTTACTGATTTTCTTAGTGGAGATACTGAAAGGACAGAACGATTCATTCAAGGAATGGGGGGTGCCCTCAAGAATATCAGATTCTTTGCTCTTGAGAGACGCGACATTCCCCTTGATGAAATCGATTCAGCATACTCAGAAGCCAAGGAGTTCTTCATCTTGGATGATGTTGATCTTGCGCCAGACGAAGAGTTGCTATCAGCGCCTGGAGGAGAAGCGCTCTATGATTCAAAAACTGCAGGTGAATATCTGCACCAAAGACTGATTGAGATTGGAGTGAACTCCTGAGATGATCCCATGCTAATCCCCAATATCATCGAAACCAAGCGTGATGGGTTGGTGCTGACCAACGAACAGATGAAACATTTCATTGAAGAAGTCGCAGCAGGAAATATCCCAAATGAACAGATAGGTGCTTGGCTGATGGCGGTATTTCAGAATGGAATGACTATGGATGAACTCACCGAATTCACAAGACTCATGCGCGATTCAGGAGAAGTCATTGATTGGGGAGTCGACAAGAATCTGTATGTGGACAAACACTCTACTGGAGGTGTTGGAGACAAGATGAGTTTGGTGTTGGCTCCTGCTTTGGCCGCATGCGGGCTCAAAGTTCCAATGATTTCAGGAAGAGGGCTTGCGCATACCGGAGGGACCATCGACAAACTCGAATCCATACCCGGTTTCAACTCCGATGGTGGCGAACAAGAGATTCGAGCTGCCATCGAATCTGCAGGATGCTGTATCTATGCACAAAGCCAAAGAATAGCCCCCGCAGATGGGGTGCTCTATGCCATTCGAGATGTAACTGCTACTGTCCCGTCCATTCCGCTGATCACTGCCTCGATAATATCCAAGAAATCTGCAGAAGGTGTGGAGAATCTAGTTCTGGATATCAAGGTCGGCTCAGCGGCATTTATGCAGCACATCGAGGAGGCGAGAGAACTGGCCCATTCAATGATTGAAGTTGGTAAAGGGTTGGGTATGAATGTCAGAGTGTTGTTGACTCAGATGGACCTACCGATTGGAACACATATTGGAAACTCACATGAAGTGATTGAGATAATTGATATTCTTGATGGAACAGGTTCGTGGGACAGCATCTCTCTGATTGCGATACAGGGTGCCCATCTTCTACAGATGAGTGGATTGGTTGAATCAGTTGAGCAAGGGCAGATGAGGGTGCTTGAAACCCTGTCCAATGGCAGTGCAGCCGCTCATTTTCGTAGTATGTGTGCCGCTCAAGGTGTATCACAACAGGTTCTGAATGACATATCTTCGCATATTGATTTCGCCCCCTACTCATTCACCTTGCACTCGGCAACGGATGGATGGGTCGAGAATATCGATGCTATGGAATTATCCAAGGTGTTGTGTGAATTAGGAGCAGGGCGCGTTTCAGCAGAAGATGACATCGACCATGGAGTAGGTGCAGTGATCAACTCAGAGATTGGAAAACAAGTGAAAGAAGGAGATTTGATTCTCACAGTTCATCACCGAGAAGAAGAATTGGATGAATACCAAATGCAACGATTGGAATCCTGTATCGGCATCTCTCATTCCCCCGTCTCCATCCATGAACGACTCATTGAGGTCATTGAATGACTTGTTGCTCAGCCGTAGCGGTCATAAGGGGATGGCGATTCGGCGATTCGCTGCCGCTTTAGCTTAGTTGGTGGAGCGTGGGACTGTTAATCCCAAGGTCGCCGGTTCGAACCCGGCAAGCGGCGCTCTGTATGTGCATTCTTCAGGCTGCATTGTTGCATCATTCAGAATTGAGAATCACGGTCAGTCTGCAAGTTCAGCATCAATTACCTCTGCCTCGAGAAAGATATCATCCTGTTCCTTCATCTGGGCGGCTGCTTCCAATAATGAAGTTCTTGCTGAAGTCTCAACCACCGGTGGTGGAGCGGGTTCACGTTCACTATCAGAATCAATGATGCTGGCCTCCAACACTTCTGCCTCGAAAACTTCTGTTTCGATATTTTCAGTTTCATACTGTCTTTGCTCACGCCAAGAAAGGAAGGCTTCTCTCGATTGCTCATTCAAGGCTAGGATGAAGACCATCAGCAACAATGCCAATAGAGTAGGAAGCCACCAATTCTCTGCCATCCAAGCAAACATGCCGGTGAAACCTGATTGCGGTGTACTTCCATCATCAAAGGAGTCTATGTGCTGGAAGAATGTTCGATCCATCGATACTGTAGTGGATGATGCTCCGGAGACTTCCCAGTCTCGAGATTGGAACCTATCCATCTCCACCTTGCCTGGAGCAAGCCATACCTCCACGTGGATTGAATATGGAGAACGCGGACCGGGCGTGCTTGGGTTGGGCGTCAGGCACGTTCCAATCGCATTTCCTTGGACGTCAAAACCCCACCAACCTCCATTTTCCTTTCCACCGACGAATTCAATCTCATCACCATTGATGTCACCATTCTCGTAAGAACCGTCGCCATCAGCATCTAGAGCAAGCCTCAGATTGGCACCTGTAGGACAAAGAATATTGCTTGATAGTGGCGTATATTCCATCGTCGCCACCACTCTTGTGGTACCCTTTGGTATCCATATCTCCTTGCGATGAGCACTTGCAGGTGGGAAGTCGCTGCCCGAAGCGAATACTGCAAACTCACCCTCCCATTCTGCATCCAACTGGTCACCCTTAACTGTCTCAATCTCATCGCGAATAACCATTTGTGAAATGTTGTATGCATCCCAAACAGTTGCATCAGGGTCATCATCACGCAATTGTTCCAGAGTCAATGCCAGTGCGACTGCCTCCTCTGAATCGATGAGTCCGTATCCTTGAACATGATCGAGTTCCCGACCATCAAGGCCAGTGGCTGAAGAATCTGCTAGATTGTCTCCACTCTCAATACGGTTCGCTGTCAATTTCATGATCAATTCAACCTCATGGATTGGGCGTTTAGCAGAGACTGGAGGTGAAATCCCCGAAGGGTCATGGAGTTCAACATCTCCTTCGACGGCCAAATCCTCATCGACAATGCTCATCTTCAACGATGGCGCAGCCTGAAACATCAAGGCAGCCAGACCTGCAACATGAGGTGTAGCCATACTTGTCCCGCTGATTGACAAGTAGTAGTAGTCGAGGTCTCCGCTAGCAACATCCCCTGCCCCAGTTCCACCACCAATCATGGTTGTACGCGCAGCAGCACTCCAGATATCTACACCGGGCGCTGCAATATCCGGCCATGTCCCGATATCGCTCTGAATACCTCGACTAGAGAAATCAGCCATGCCGACGCCATCTCGATTTGATGCCGCCACTCCGATGGCGCTAGGAACCTTGGCGAAGATATTCGAACGGTCATCCTCTCCATCTCCCCCATCATTACCGTTTGCGAATATCACTGCCACGTTGTTGTCATAGGAGAGTTTCTCGATGATCTGCACCGTCAGATCATTGGGATCATAGGAATCAAATGGGAATCCTGGGCCCCACGAATTGGTTACCACTCGTATGTTCCATGCTTGTTGAGTCGCTGAACCAGATTCTGATAACTGGTAGGTATATTCGAGCCCTGAGTACTCATCGATGGTGAATGCAGCCTCTCCCATCGACAATCCGATCAACCATGCATCTGGAGCAACTCCCCGTTTGTCACCTGCACTTGCATCTCCATTACCGGCCACGGTTCCAGCACAATGTGTTCCATGACCACTGGTGGTGTCAGTATTCTGCAACGGCACCCAAGCAAAGGCAGGAGTCGACGAACCTGAACCCTGATCGAGTTTAGCATTGTAGATGACCTTGTCATCATCATCCGGCACACTGGGATTGTTTGGATTCTGGAAATCATAATCGAGGTCTGGATGAGTTGCATCGATTCCTGAATCAAGAACCACCACTGTCACACCCTTGCCCGTTATCGACGGGTGACTCGGGTGTTTTCCTCCAGCCTTGGTCAGAATCTCTCTGTCCCATACATCGCTGGCTCCGATGACGTCTACCGTGGTGTTCATCTGCAATTCCAATGGAGCATTCCATTCCACCCACATGACTTCGGACTCATCTGCCAAGGAAGCGATGGCGGATGCTGGACCGCGAGCAAAAACGCTCGGTACGACTGTGGTCAGATGCAAGCCGGTCACCCCATGGCCGGCCAGCCATTCAATATCTGAGTCATCAGCAAGTCGATCATCAAACTGAATAATGACCTCAAGCAAGGAATCGGTAGGGGTTTGCTTCAGAACATGCTTCAATGCTGGGTCAATTGGATCCTCCAACAATTGTAATTCCTCCTGATGGAAAGATGGCTGAATTGGCGGTGTCTCAATTGAAACTGGTTCTTCTATCAAAGCGCCAAGTGAGGACCCTAAAAGACATGTTAGAACAAAGATGAGAGCGAACGAATTCCTCATCCCCATGGTTTCTTCGGGCCAACCTGCTGCCTTGAACCCATCGCGCTCACGTACGCGGGCCGTCGTACCGACGGCCCAGACTTCCATCATTCCCATTCAATGGTTCCTGGGGGTTTGTGAGTGATATCGTAAACAACACGATTGACTGAACCCTTCACCGCGTTGGTTATCCTCGTCGATATCTTCTGCAATACCGAATGTGGAATCTCAGAGTATCGAGCACTCATCCCATCAAGACTCGCCACCGCACGAACGACAACAGTCTCACCATAGGCACGGACATCGCCATGAACACCTACTGAACGGACTGGAAGAATCGCCGCGAAATACTGCCATGGAATCTCTATCTCTCCACGCTCATGAGATGCTTCGAGTTCTTCCTCAACAATGTGGCAAGCTTCTCTGACCACCTCCACACGATGAGGAGTCAATTCCCCTAGACAGCGTACAGCCAATCCAGGCCCAGGGAATGGTTGACGGTCAGCGACTGAGATGCCTAAATGATGTGCCACCATCCTTACTTCATCCTTGTAGAGGTCGCGTAGGGGTTCAACCACTTCGAGAGTCATATCCTCTGGTAGACCGCCAACGTTGTGATGGCTTTTGATCGTGTCTCTAACTCCTCCTCCGGATTCAATCCAATCTGGAGCAATGGTACCCTGAACCAGACACTTGGCACCTACTTTCTGTTGCTCCTCCTCAAAGATACGGATGAACATCTCACCGATGACCTTGCGTTTGTGTTCAGGTTCTGTAACTCCTTCAAGCGCCTCGAAGTATCGATCAGTTGCCTTGACAACCGTCAAATTCAAGCCCATTTCACCGAGCATATCTTCGATTTCGGCGGTCTCATTCTTGCGCATGAATCCAGTATCCACGTATACGCAATGCAGAAGCCCACCAACGGCCTGATTTGCCAATACTGCGGCAACAGAGGAATCAACTCCACCAGAACAAGCGATAATTGCTGTCTCTGTAATCTTCTCTTTCAATGCGGACACGGCCTCGTCTACAAATGCGGCGACATCAAACATGGATTCACCTCTGGACTTCACGGTCCATCTGTTTGACTCTCTCTACAGCAGCAGATTTCTCCTCGACCAAAGCAGCAGCAATATCTTCATCTGACAGTGCAAGTATCTGTAATGCCAACCATGCTGCATTCTCACCGCGGTCCACACCTACCGTGGCAGCAGGAACTCCAGGGGGCAACTGAGCGATTGACAACAGACTGTCAAATGGAACCTTGCCTCCACATGGAACGCCAATCACTGGACGAATAGTCATGGCTGCAACCGCTCCGGGAAGTGCTGCTGCAAGACCCGCCATGGCGATGAATACCTTGTTCCCCTGTTCGAGAGCATCACTCACCAATTGTTCCACAAAAGCGGGTGAACGATGAGCAGAAGCTACTCTTAATTGATAATCAATTCCAAACTGATCGAGAACCTTGGTACACTTGTCTGCAACCGGCATGTCGGACTTGGAACCAAGCATGATGGTGATGTCCATGTCGAGCATCGACCCGAGTCCGGTTCATCAAGGTGCCGAGCGGGGAAAGTATCCCGAATCATGCATCAACAGGGGCGATTTGTTCCACCCTGAGGCCGTCACGATTCAATTGCTGCATCACCTCTACCTTTGCAGGATGCCAACCCCCTGCGGGAACATACCAACTCCAGCGTCCTGGTTTCAGAAGGTGCCCCCCACTTAGCAGGTGAATGGGGCCCTTTCTCCCCATTTGGCGTAGCAGTCTTATTGCTGGAGGGACCAACCATGCTGGCATATCCTCGATATGAATGACTCCACAAGGCCATTCTCGCCGCCACTGCATTACTGATTTGAGACGATTACGTTCAATTTCGAGTAATGCACGTGCCGTGGTTGCATCCTCAGGACCTGGGAGTTCACCATCCAACCATGCGAACATCAGATTTCGGGCCAAACGATGGCGACCAAGTCTGGCGGCCGTTCCTGCAGCTTGGGCGAGCCACGGGCCATGTCCGGCCCCATCCAAGCCGATCAATCGCAGTAATCGCATTCGCTTGATAGCGGGCAATCGGGCCAATATCGAAGGTGGCAAGGGGTCTTCATCACGGGACCACGGGGCATACCAAGATACGGTTCGGCGTCCACGGCGACGTTGGTTCAACCACGATGCAGCAATTCCTCTCATATCCAACGGTAAGTCCAACTCCATTCCATCCCCGACTCAAGGTAATGAGAAGCATGGTTGTTGATTTCCATGAGAGTGCAGGAGAAAGTGAATGTGTCATTCTTCCTCAGGTTCTACCAAAACCTCTGGCCTGCACCAATCTGGCCACTTGTACTTCAGCACTGAAAGTGAAGAAACATCAAGTCCGCGCAATACCGAAACCACTGCTCCGTGATCGACTGATATTGAAAAGAAATTGCACAATTCTGACATTGGCACCACCTGCTCCCTCGACTGCCACGGGTCCCACGTCCATCCCTGTGGAGTCTCCCAATGTAACGAGAGAAAAGCTGTCTTGCCGAGAAGTTCACCGTTCAGGACCAAACTACCCTCTCCAGCAATACGGAGTATAGCCAATCGGGCTGGAGCCCACAATTCGTGGGGCTGTTTCCATTCCCATCCCGTGGATTCCATGTCTGCACGCGGCAGAATCACTTGCTTCACAACAGGTAGCAACCATCTGGCTGATCTGATTGACAGGGCCTGAGATACACTTGCTGTCCACCATAACCAAGAGACAAGAGAGAGGAAAGTGAAAGCGAACCAGAAAGGGTCAGAGGGGTCTAATTTACCATCCCAGCACCACCATATGGCCAGCAATATCAGTATCGACGGCCCTAGATTCCAGTAACTCCTCACGCTCCTGAGAATGATGGTCAAAGCGTTTTCAGAGAATCGTTTGGAGATGATGAACATGGCGCACAGGAATAGTGAAGTTGGCGCTAACAGACTAAGACCTGCTCCAATCCAAGGCGAGAATGACTTGTCTTGATCGAAGAATAGGAAGATGAAACCTACTGCCAGAAAGAATGCGGACCATGTCACAGGAAAGAGGAACCATGTCAACATCGGCCTCTCGCGTTGACGCTTCCAACCTTTCCATGAATCGGGTGGGGTCATGTCCATGGATTGACGATTCTGATGTCCCGACCACAACCGTTCCACACGGATTGTTTCAGTTTCATCACGACCTTTTCGAGGTGGTGCAGCCACCCACCATGCAGGGTCTCCATCGAGGAACTGACCGGATTCCCTTCCGTTCACGCCCTGTCCCGACATGGGACTCGCTCACTGGTTCATCTCTTGAGTGCTGCTGTAATGCAACATCTTGGGATGGAAACCCATACATGAGAGTCCATACAAGCGATTGTTGATGAGGACCGTCTCCACCCTGCTCTGTGGTCTCTTGGTAGGGATATTGCTACTTCCTCAGGCGAGTGCATGTCTTGATACTGAACCACAGCGAATCTGGGACAATCAGGCTCCACCTGCGGCTGAAGGATTATCGCCGAACAAGGATGGAGCGATTCGAGAAACCGTTGAAATCTCAAAGATTGGACAGGAGACTGCTCGTTTCATGCTGTGGAGAGCGATGATGGGAGAGAATCTGAGCGAGGCTCAGATTAGAGATGAGATTGACAGAGCGATGATTGAGAACGGCTCAAACCCTGATTGGCCTTCCTTTGACACCATCGTGGCCAGTGGCCCGAATGGAGCGATACCGCATGGAGACCCAGATAACAATGGTGCTGGACCAAGAATCGTTGGACCTGGTGACGTTGTGGTCGTCGACCTTGGTGCTAGGGTGGATGACTGGGTCTCTGACATAACCCGCACCTATGTATTGGGCGAACCTACTGAAACTGAACTTGATGCTTACATGACTGTCTATGAAGCACAGAACCTGACCTTCCCAATCATCGAGGCTGGAACCCAAGCATGGACACTGGATAATCTGGCTCGGCAGTACATTGAATCAAAGGGTTATGGAGAATACTTCATCCACAGTCTAGGCCATGGATTCGGGGTATGCGTACATGAGAGACCACTGCTCTCATCGGGAGCTGATGACCCACTCTTCGGAATGACCTACAATCAGGATTTCTTGACCAATATCGATGCGGTCACCATCGAGCCGGGGATTTACATCGAGGAGTTGGAATTCGGCATTCGAATCGAGGATGATTTCCTTGTCAACAATGATGGGGCAGAATTCGTCAGTGAAACAATTCCTAGAGATGCTGATTGGTTCATCATCAAGGAAGGAGACTATGACCCTGAGGAGATGGAGGTTCCATGGATCAATACCGATAAAGAGCCAGCGATGGAAGAGAAGACGATGCCTTGGTTCGGTGCCCCATTGGAGATGTTCCTAACTCTAGGATTGGCTGCTATCCTGCTACGAAGAAATTGATTACTCTTCTTGTTCAGTGTCATGTTTGAGCCACAGGTTGCGCGCAGCATGGACTTCATCGACCCTGCCAACCGGAGTTGACTTTGGAGCAGCATGCAGGGTCTCAGCATCTTCCTGCAGTACTTTGACGAAATTCGCTGCGAAGGCATCGAGAACTTCCTTGGATTCAGTCTCAGTTGGTTCAACCATGACACATTCTGGAACCACAAGTGGGAAGTAAACTGTTGGAGCCATGTAGCCATGATCGAGCAGACCCTTGGCGACATCCATTGCACCAACTCCTTTGGCCTCTTTGAGAGGTGCCAATGAAAGGGTGAATTCGTGCTTGACCACATCAGCAGGGGCGCCGTCGTTGAAACTGTCAGCCACTCCTTGGGATTCCGCTTCTGAAGTTATTCTGTGCCTTAGATAATTGGCATTGAGAACAGCATGCTCAGTCATCGTCTCCAATTCATTTCCATAGCGACGATAGAATGCCCACGAACGTATGATTGCGCCCGCATTTCCGTGCCACTGCTGGACCTTTCCGATACTCTTCGACGGCCTCCACCAATGGTATCGCCATGCATCTGAAACCTCAGTTTCGGGTTCATCTTTACGCAATGGAACGCGCTTTGCGATAGGACCGGGAAGGAAGTCTACTAGATGCTTCTTGACACCGATTGGACCTGAACCAGGGCCACCACCGCCATGAGGTTGTGCGAAGGTCTTGTGCAGATTGTAATGAACAGCATCGAAGCCCATCAGCCCAGGGCTTGTCTTACCCAGAATGGCATTGAAATTTGCACCGTCGTAATACATCTGCCCGCCGGCATCATGAACGATTTGTGAAGCCTCAGCGATATCCGGCTCAAATATTCCCAAGGTGTTTGGATTGGTGATCATCATCGCCGCAGTATCATCTCCAACAGCAGTACGCAGTGCTTCGAGATCCAGACGACCATCTTCAGCACTGGGAATTTCCACTATCTCGTATCCTGCCATCGCTGCACTAGCGGGATTGGTTCCGTGAGCAGAATCTGGAACGATGACCTTGGTTCGCCCATCTTGTCCAATCATTCGATGATATTCCTGAATGCAACGAATCGCGGTGAACTCTCCTTGGGCTCCAGCCACCGGTTGTAGAGTGACTGCATCCATCCCTGAACAAGTGGCCAACATTTCCTGCATCTCATAGAAGATGCAGAGAAGACCTTGGAGGTGACTCTCCGGCTGTAGTGGATGGATATCTGCAATTCCAGGTAGTTGAGCAATCACTTCGTTGACTCGTGGATTGTGTTTCATGGTACAGGAGCCTAGAGGATAGAAACCCGTATCGATACCAAAATTTCGAGTTGATAACCAAGTGTAATGCCGGACCACTTCTGGTTCGGACAACCTTGGCAATGCAGGTAATCTCTGTCTTCTCAATCCATCCGGAATGTTCAGAGTTTCTGCAGACGCCAATGGAGAGGGTTGGGCATATCCTGTACCTTCCGCACCTTGGTGAGTGTGCAAGTGACTCATCCTTTCACCTCCTTCGCCCAGTGACCCAGATGTCTGACTAATGAATCGATGTCCTCCGAACTTGTTTGATCGGTAGCACATACCAACAACTGATTCGTCATTTCCGAATACCAAGTGGAAAGGTCAAGGCCGCCAATGATTCCATATTCATCCAGATATCTCAATGCATCAGCAGCCTTTCCAGGCAACGATATCGCGAATTCATTGTAATGTGCAGCGTCGGGATGAAGCAAGGAAAGACGTGGAGTATCTTCAATCTGGGCCTTGAGAGATTGACAGGCAGCCATGTTGCGAATCGCAAGGTCGCGTATCCCCTCAGGTCCGAGCAATGCCATGTGCATTGCACCCATCAATGCGATGAGAGTTTCATTGGTGCAGATGTTTGAGGTTGCTCTGTGACGACGAATGTGCTGTTCTCTAGTGGATAATGTGAGACAGTAGGCTTCCCTGCCTTTGCTATCGACGGAGCGCCCTACGATACGCCCTGGCATCTGCCGGAGGTAGGCTTCCTTACAAGCGAAGATTCCATAGACTGGGCCACCAAAAGTGAGTGGACTGCCTAATGGTTGTCCCTCTCCAACCACAATATCTGCTCCATATTCTCCTGGAGCCTCGATGATTCCCAATGAAGTTGGTTGCACACCGACGATCAATGCAGTGTTCTCTCCGAGTATCTCCTTCAGTCCAGTCAATCCTTCATCGAGGATTCCGAATGGATTCGGTTGTTCGACATATACGCCGCATGAACCTGATGCTCTTGCAGCTGAAGCAAGGTCCAAGGTTCCGTCCTCGTTATGTTTGAGAGTCTTGACCTCAATTCCTCCTCCTTGTGTATAGTTGTGAATCACACTCATTCTGTCTGGTGGAATCAATCCACTGACCCATACTGTGTCCTTCTGCAATGCCTTGCGATTATGGACCCTGACTGCACAGGTCAATGCCTCCGCAGCAGCGGTGGAGCCATCATAGACACTCACGTTTGATATCGGCAGACCAACAAGGTCAGCAACCATTGATTGGAACTCCCACATCGCCTGTAGCATTCCTTGTGAGACCTCAGGCTGATATGGTGTATACGCAGTCAAGAATTCACCTCGATTGATCAACTGGAAAACAGCGCTTGGGACGAAATTGCGGTACAATCCTGCTCCAAGGAACGAGACCCTCTGTGAGAGAGCAACATTAGCACCCAACAGTCGCCGAGCGTCTGCAAGAATCTCCTCCTCACTTTGTGGACCTGGAAGTGGTAGTGTGGCATTCATCCTCACCTCATCGGGAATGTCTGCAAACAATTCATCCATCGATTCCATGCCCATTGCTGAAAGCATCTCTGACTCTCTACCGAGATTCGGAAGTTGGTCGACCATGGCCTTCACCTCGTCCTACGGACGAGCACTCGTGGCATAGGATGGACATGAACGTTCGTTTCAAAACAAATCTCTTTTACATGTCTCTTCAATCCCGAAATCCTCCAGATTCATAATGTTCATCTTGCTGGTTACTGATACTTTCATTCAACACATAATTCAGATACGCATGGCAATCATTCTAAACCCTAAGCGTGAGTGAAGGCCCGAGTGAGATGCGAATAGCAGTGTCCGGCAACGAGGGCTTCATCGCCCCCTATCTATTCAGTCTGCTGGATGGCATCGCTGAAGAAGTACCAGAAGAGGCCTTGTCAGATTCACGCCTCCTCGATGCAGCATTGGCTAGTGCACAGGTTCTGATTCATTTCCATGGCCATCCTCCTGGTGAGAATCTAGACCGAAATGACCCTGAAATTCCTCGCATGATGCAAAGCCTTTCACGACTGATCATCGATGCCAAGAAGCGACACCAAGGACTGCACCTGATTCTTGTCGGCTCACTAAGAGTCCACTCTGAAGCGGATGAAGATGGATTCCATGGGAAATCCACACTCTCACCTAGAGATGCAACAGCAGAAGGACAGTTGTATATGGAGGAGCGAGCACTTGAGAACGCAACAGAGGACAGCCCCGTTTCCATCTTTAGGCTTGGAAATGTGCATGGAATGCCTCTCGAGGGTGAAAAGGGTAGAGGATACCTACACGATTTCGCTGGCCAAGCATTGGTTGGCTGGGTCAGTGTTCCAGGCGATGGCTCTGGGATGAAGGACATCATCCATGTCAAGGACGTATGCTCTATAATCGCTGAAATCGCACACAATCCTCCATTGACCAGAGAAGCACTGGCAATCGGCAATGGTTGGAACTATCCCATTTCTGAATTGGCTGAGACGATTGCCAGAGAAATGGGTGCAGAAGTACAATTGTGGGCTGATGAAAGAGACGAGTTGTGGGGCGTGGTAGATGCTCGACACCTACAGCAGAGGATCGAATATGAACCGATGATCTCTATTGAGGAAGTGATGGGCGAAGCGATAAGCAACGCCTCTTTCTGATCATTGATATTCTGTCCATGTACCATCATTGTTCTGGTACCAGTTGATACCTTCACCATCTCGGTACCAGTTCGTACCGCTGTCATCTTTGGGCAGGTAGTCACCTCCACCGGGAAGGTTCTCCCATGAAGCCACACTGCGCGGTCCTGTTGGAGTGCCAACTTCGGATGGTGGCGACATAGATTCTGAAGATGGACCGCTTGGACCTGTGGCCGCTGGAGGCCCTACACTGATTCCCGGCTTCTCCTTCCACTGATCTGGAGGCGATTGTTCTCTACCTGTCGGTTTGCGCAAAAGAACCACCACGAAGCCCATGAGAGCGAGGACGACGACTGAACCGATTCCTCCTGCAATGTAGATGAAGGTGTTATCAGAACCACTGGAGGTATCAGTGCTGATGTTTGACTGGCCATCACCATCATCAGGTAGAACAATGCCAATCATTCCCGCAGGACAGCCCTGATGTTCTCCAGCAAATCCCGCATCAAGCGGGCATTCATCCACTTTCTGAGCACCGTCTATCCAGATGCCTGGCCAAGAACTGTTACGCGAATCATTCCACAACACATCGGCCCAATTATCACCAAAACCATCGCTGTCACTGTCTTTCCATTGACTCGGCAGCATTGGGAAAGCATCTGCGCCATCAGCAACCTGCCAATTCAATCCACCGAAAAGCCCGCTATCGCTGTAGCCATCGCCATCACTATCAGGGCATCCAGCACGGTCGTAATGTGAGAATCCCTTGTATCCAGGGCACATGTCTCCAGCCACTCCAAAGGGGTCATCACCAAAACCATCTAGATCAGCATCCACCCATTGAGTCGGTTCATTCGGCAATGCATCTGCACCATCCTCTGCACCCCAACCAACATCAAAATCAGAATATCCATCACTATCAGTGTCAGTGCAGCCTCTTCTGTCGATGGTTGAATTGCCAGCCACCAATGGGCAATCATCTGGATTCGTACCACCGGGGTTGTCACCGTATCCATCTTGATCGCCATCCTCCCATTGAGTTGCATCTTGAGGGAATGCGTCGGCAGTATCTCCCCATCCATCATAATCAAAATCAGGGCAGCCTCGCAAACCTCCAAGATAAGCTGTTCCTGATACAGTTGGACAATCATCCTCTACATCCATGTATCCGTCGTTATCATCATTGGGGTCTTCGGTAGCATCCCTACATCCATCGTTATCACCATCTGTGAGGCCATCTCTAGTCCAATTCAATTCTCCAGTGTGACAAGTGTCCATCTCATTTATCAGGCCATCATCATCATTATCTGAATCTTCGGTATCATTTTTGCAACCATCACCATCGAGATCGGTGCTGGGGCTAGACGTCCATCCAATCTCTCCTGAAGGACAGGTATCATTATCATCCAACAGACCATCATTATCATCATCAAAATCTTCAACATCGTCCTTACAACCGTCGCCATCGTTATCTGTCTGGGAATCTGATATCCATCCTGTGGCATTCATCGGGCAATCATCTACATCATCATTGATGAAATCACCATCATCATCAAAATCACATGAATCACCAAATGAATCACCATCCCAATTCTCTTGACCATTATTGGGCACAATCGGACAATTATCCTCGTCATCGAGTATCAGGTCCTGATCATCATCCAAGTCCTCATCACTGTCTCGGCAACCATCTCCATCGATATCTGTGCTGTTGTCGGAGGTCCATTCAGTATGTCCTTTTTGACAATCATCATCAATATCGAGAACTCCATCTCCATCATCATCCAAGTCCTCGTCGCTGTCGCGACAACCATCTTCATCATGGTCGAGCAGAACATCAGAACTGTTCCAACCAAGGACTCCATATTGGCAATCATCGATAGCGTCGTGCTTGCCATCATTATCATCATCAGTTTCACAAGCATCTCCCAGCGCATCTGAATCATGGTTCGACTGATTCGTGTTGTTGATATTGTCACAATTATCCGTGTAATCATGGACACCATCATCATCGCTGTCCCATTGGAATTTCCAAACCCAGATGTCTTCATCGGTTGCAGAATGAGGAATATCGCCAAAATCAATGATTCCTGAAAAGTAACCTCCAGCGATGTAACTGCCATCTGAGAGTCCGAGCAGAGCGTGGGTAGTGTCATCACCCGTACCTCCCATCTTGAAAGCCCAATCCCAGGTTCCATCAGTGTATAGTTGAGCGACGAAGAAATCTGAGGCGCCACTCACGTTGGCAAGGGTGTAGGTACCAAATTGAACAGCTCCACTTATCCATCCCCCAACCACAGGACGGTCGTCAGGATTCAAACCAAGTGCCTGCACCCTGTCATCTTCCACACTTCCAGTGGTGGCATACCAATCGTGGTCACCATTGGAACGCCAACGAGAGACCACGATGTCCCAGTTTCCAACTCCTTGATGGAGGCCTCCATAATTGACATCACCAATTTGATTGCCACCTACCACGACACGTTGTTGACTATCGATGACCACGTTGTTGAAGTAAACTCCACAACTGCCACCAAAACAAGCCTGAGCGGCACCAACTGCGCGGCCCCATTGGAATTCTCCTGCCTTGGAATATTTCACCACTACTCCATTCCAAGTTCCTATCGTGGAGGAAGTGAAATTAGTGTGCCAAGAAACCGTGCCAGTATTGTAGCCAACCACATAGACATTCTCTTGATTGTCAAGAACCAACTGAAAACCAGTTGAAAGCGAGTCTCCGTGTGCTGAGAATGCCCATTCCCAGGGCACCATCGCGGATTGATTGTATTTGGCCACAAAGAATTTTGAATCCGAAGAAGGGTTTCCACCGCTGAGTTGATGTGGACCGAAATTCGTTAGGTTCTGATAATAACCAGTGACATAGACATTCTCTTCAGAATCAACCACCAGATCCCAGCCAACGTCAACATCAAGTCCGCCATACTTGATGGCATAGATCCAATTTCCATTGCTTCCATTCAATTTTGCAATATATCCATCAAATTTGTCCGAAATCAACGTGGTGTTGCCAAAATCCACGGTTCCATTGAGATATCCAGTGATATAGATGTCACCATCATCATCGATATCAACTCCTCTCGCCTCATCATAGGCAATGGCAGTACCTGTGGATTTAGCCCACAACCATGTCCCATTACGATCCAGTTTTGCAACTATGATATCACCAAGACCTTTGGTCTGTACAGTGATACTTCCTAGCCAACAGTCGACGAAAATACTCCCTGCAACAATGATGCTACCATCAGTATCTTCAACCATTTCGTAGATGAAATCGCGGTCTTCAGAACCTCCAGCAGCAGACCATGATGTGTTTGAGCCCCTGCCCAATCCAGTTGCTGAAAATGCCGCTGCTTGCGCCTCATTGAGAACTATCCCGTTATCTTTCATGTGCCACATTTCTCTGGCCACGATATCTATCTGTTCTTCACTTTCATCGCCTTCGATGAATGGTACGGCAGGCAGGTTGGATGAAAATGGCACTAACACCATGGACACAAAAAGTAGAATGACGATGGAACGCGAGTTCGCCATGGCGGTCCGTAGGACCGGCCCTTCATCAATCAAACCCTTAACCGATGAACAATAAACCATGCGAAAAGACCGTTTCAAAAGAACGGAGGCCTCACGACAATAGCAGGAATGCATTTGCGCTGACTTGCCACCACAGCGACCTTGTCTCCTTCATCAACTCCGGTCAAATATGCCATTGCAATACCGCAATTATCGAGACTAGGGCTAGGCGCTCCAGAAGTGACCCAACCGATGATATCGGCCTCATCTGGAGAAGGCACCTCTTCACCCATTCTGGCAACTGCTTTTCCCGGACGAGGCAATGGTCCTTTTGTGAGATATCTGAGGCCCCACCACAATTCTGATTCTGGATTCTGTTTGGACTCCATGACCCTTGAACGACCAACGAACTGATGCTCTAGTTCCAGACCGAATGGAAGATTGGTCTGCCATGAATCTCGATCAAGAAAATCGCTCGGCAATCCACCTTCTGCTTCACCAAGAGGAG